>Ga0129318_10000063_pt1 | contig 11576 bp, 7 predicted proteins | sample CPB1_08_DNA_FD_94475 | JGI IMG/M metagenome (GOLD analysis project Ga0129318, IMG submission 94475) | Freshwater to marine salinity gradient microbial communities from Chesapeake Bay, USA - CPBay_Spr_0.1_0.8_DNA | ecosystem: Environmental > Aquatic > Marine > Coastal | place: USA: Chesapeake Bay...
AACTGATGCAAATGAACCATTCTCTAATATCATTTCTAATTTTCTTCTTAACTTTCTATTTGAAATTAATAAATTATTAGAAATAGAAATATCTATATAATCTTTAGAGTTTTTTAATTGGTCTAATTCTTCAACATCTTTTTCACTAATAACTCTATGTTTTTGGAATACAGGCGAATAATCATTTGGTATGAAATCTACTTCATCTTCTTCTAAATCCAATACAGTCATTCCTTTTTGATCATTATAATCATTTCTATCCATTTGATATAAAGAACCAATGAAAGTAAAGTTTTTTTGAACTTGTCGTATATGAATATGTCCTGAGAATACTCTTTGATATTTACCAAAATCTTCTACATCAATTTTATCCGCATTTCTATGAGCAACAGAGTTTAAATGCATCTTACAACCATTTAAATCAGAGTGACATAGTAAATAATCACCGGGATTAATAGCAATTTCATTTATCATATCTAATCTTTTCTCAACCCACGGCATTAAAACTACTTTTTTACCACCAATTTCTAATGTTTTTGTTCTTTCATATATCGTTATGTTATCAATATAACCATATAATCTTATAGAATTTACTTCATTTGATCCTTTGTTAAATAAATCATGATTACCAACCATAATATGAACTGGTAATATAGAAGCCAACTCTTTTAGAATATTTTCTACTTTATTCATTGTTATAATAGGAATACTATTTCTATTATCAAATAAATCACCTAAATGTATTAAAATATCACCAGGCTTAACATTTTCTTTTAAATAAGGAATTACAAAATTATAAAATGTTGACTCCATCATATTTTGCCATTTATCTAAATTGTTTAAGTAAATACCAAAATGGGTATCAGTTAACATATATACTTTCATACTAATCTTTTATTTTCTATTTATATGATAAATTTCATAATAAGTTAGAAAAAAAGCATTTTTTTATCCTAATATATAGTAGTAAGAGATATTAAAATAATTAATATATAATTTAATAATAACTTAAAAAGTTAACTAAAAAATAATTAAAAACAAATGCCATTACCACATTATACGCAAATTCAAGGTGTAGGTTCACCAGGTGGACCTGGAACGCTTCCAGATGAAGTAGTATACCTTAACTTATTTGAGGTAACATTTATCTTACCAGTTCTTTTACAAGCACAAGGTAGAGATCCTATCTTATTGTTACAAAATGCTACTAAAATTAGTATGAATACTACTGAATTTGATGTTGCACAAAAAACTCAAAGATTCAAGTATTCAACTAGAGTGTTTAATACTACTCCAACTAAAACTGACGGTACATTAGCAATTCCTATTCAAGTGAATGTTAATCAACAAGGTTCTATGGAGAACTGGAATACTATGAAAGCATGGTATGACTTAGTATTTAACTCTCAAAATGGTGCACTTCACTACAAAAGTGATATTATTGGTACTATCATTGTTAATCAACATGATAAAAAAGGTGTTGTGTTAAGAAGAATTACTTATCAGAATGTTCAAATAATCAAATTGGGTGGATATGAATTAGACTGGAGTACAAACAACATTATTGAATCTGTTAATGCAGATTTCGTTTATGATTACTTTATCGATGAATATATTGATAATAACTTTACAATTAACCCACCGTTAGTTTCAGGTTATTAATCTTAAAATAATTAAAATAAAAAAATCCATCATTTGATGGATTTTTTTTATTTTAAAATTTAGGCATTTGCATATTATTTGTCATACTTTGTGCATTTTTCATCATTGAACCGGTATCCATATTAGGCATTGAAGATTGTTGTTGTTCTTCATCTTTCTTTTTCTGGGTTTCCTCTTCCTCAATTATCTCATTTACAATATTAATATTTTCTTCTAACATCCAATAAGGCCATTCATCCATAGATATTTCTTGTGTATGAAAGTGTTTCTGAAGTAGTAACTTATTCTTTAATATATGCTTCAAAGGCATCATGAATAACGAAAATACTTGATGTTCCGTTGGGAAACTGCATTTCTGCGTGTACCTCCGCGCCACATTCACAGGTTTTCTTCAATTCCTTGATACCAAATGTCATTTTACCAACAGCAGCATTTAAAAATTGAAATGATTGGTCATCCATTTGTTCGAATTCAACCAATTTTGCTTTAATTCCATCATAAGTAATACTTGTTCTACCACCTAACATAAATGGTATGATTTTTAAGAATGATAAATTAGGAGAAACTTTTTCATTATTCTCTTTAATGATATAATCAGTAAATGCTTTTTGTAATCCAATATTAGGAGGAGTTACTTCAAATACACCACCATTTTTTGTTTCAAAATGATAACATCTAGCAGAAGGATTAAAAAATCTTTCTAACTTTTCGTCTAGTTCATGAAAGTGAAAGTTTTTTCTAGTCAATTCAAGCGAAACATCAGTACCACAAGTACATTTAGCATCAACTTTAAGTGAATTACCTTGTTGAAATGTCAATTCTCTAATTAGAAAGATTAGAAATAATCTATCTTGATCCTTAACTTCTAAGAAAGAACCAATTTTACCATCTGGATATTTAATTCTAACACAAGATTGTAACATATCATTCATCTTCTCAACAATATCATAAAAGTTAGTATCATCAACCATAGAATATGCCTGAATCTCTTTTACTTTCGCAGGTCTAACCATAAACAAGGTTCCTGATGGATAGAATCTACCACAAGGTAACTCTCTAATATCACAGTTGAAATATTGTAAGTCATCTACTCTACCAACATTCTCTACTACATTTTCAGTAAATGAGTCTGTAGATGCAAATGTATTATTTTTTTTACCGGTTTCCATATCACCAAGATGTCTCTTTAAGTAATCCTCTTCGGTTAAATTTTCTTTTTTATTATCTGACATAATTTGTTATTATTTTTTTCTTACTTATTTATATATTGATAAGTTTTACTTCTCTATTATAGTAAATAATATAAACTATGTTTAAAATAAAAAACCCTTAGATTTCTCTAAGGGTTTTTATATAATTTAATATTTATTATGCATTTAAGAAACCACCTGCTGCAATAGCACCAGTTCTTAATATTGTAATATTATTTACAATTATACCCATACCTTTGATTGGTTCTACATAAGTATCAAGAACACCAATTTGGTTATCTATTACATCTGCAGTATTATTCTCATCATCCATTTTGTTAAAGTAGTTATATAAACCATTTTTACTTACAAAAGTTTCACAGATAACATCCGCTCTAAGTTTAATCTCTGCTCTTACATCAGGAGTATTGAATTTCCATTGGTAATCAAGTAACATTCTTGATAATTCTCTTTCAAGTTCAATTAATACCTCTCTAACGTGTACTAAAGAAAGTGCTGATTTGTATAATGTTAAGGCAGTGTTTTCTGTCTCAATAACATATCCTCTATTTCTTTTCAATACGATAGGGTTCATTTGTGCAGTATTTAAGAATTCAATATCAGTTGGATCAAAATCAATTTCAAGTCCAGCAATATTAGTAACTCTACCATTTGTAACACCCGCTGCAATTGTCCAAGGAGTAACTGAACTAATGTTAGAAATATGTTTTCTAATATAAGTAGTTGCAACATAAGATGCAGGTGGGAAATCTAATGGTCTTCCATTATCATTTACTGTGATATAAGGAGTAAAGTAACCAACACAAGTTGTACCAGTACCTTCACCAAATGAATACAAGAATGCAGGATTACTTTCAGGATCTCCTCCTTTTGCAATAAATTCTACTTGTAAAACACCTTCTGCGTTAACAAAACTTGGTGATGATGAATTTTTGAAAGCTCTAATTGATGGCATGTTTAAGAAACCAAACACATCTAATCTTTCTCCACAAATATCAACCAATTGTTGTTTAGATCTTTCAACCAATCCTAATCCGAATGAGTCAATTAAATATCTAAAGTCAAATGCTTCTTTGTTAATCAACGATTTGAACAATGGTGTACCTTTAGCAACTAAATTCAAAATTTGATTTTGTTTAGCTTCTGTACCATCAGGCATAGATGCTTGTCTAATTCTAAATCCTTTCATTGCAATTGCTTTATATGTTGTTGCATATTGATCAATTGATGAATATCTTGTTGCCTGATAATCTCCATTATAACCACTTAATTTGATTTTAGCATCACAACTGATTTCAGATAATGATGTATCACCAACATATTGTCTTTTACTCAAAACTCTTGTAAGTTTTCTAGCAACTTGACCAACTTCTAATACAACACCAGTAGTATCTGCTTCTAAGAAATCACCAACTTTTAATTCAGTGTATCTTGAACCATTAACTAATATTTTATTAGGAACTTGAACATAACCAGTAGGTAATTCAATTTCAATAGTTTCTTTTAAGTTAGATTTTTCAGATTGAACATAAATAGTATTAGCGGCGATAGGATCTATTGTCTCAGTACTTGATAATAAAACATCTTTAAAACCAACATTTAAGTTTCCTGTTGTATCTAAGTACATTCTTAAATAGTGTTTAACATCATAGTCATAAATCGAATTAACATTAGTTAAAGTTTCTGCCACAACATTTTGTACAACTTCATATGCATAAGAACCTGGTTGACCAAGTGATATTGCCAATGCTAAAATACTTTCAGAAGTTGCAGTACTATCAGTTATGGTAAATACACCAGTATTCAATGATGAAGTAGGGAATATTATATTCTCTAATACAGAGAAGTTTACTTCTGTACTAAAGTCAAATCCATCAAAAACAATGTAATTATGTCCTGAATATGTAGCAGAAATTGTCTCACCATTTATAAATGATACTCCAATAGTTTCCGCAGTTGTAGCATATAGGTTACTATCTCCATTATTATCTAAATATAATCTATTGTTATAGAAGAAGTCTCCAGTATTTATATTTCCATTATAGAAATCTGAATAAAAATTTGAATATTTTGCAACAACTCCAGTCGAAGTAGTGGTAATAACATCAGTAGTTATTGCACCATCAGTACCCAATATGAATTCATTATCTTCAGTATAGAATACTAAGAATCCTTTTACTATATCACCAATATTCATAATATTAGTATTCAATACAAATGATTTATTAAGACTTGTACTAGTTACTATATTTGTTATTGTAGCATCAGCCAAACTATATTTATCATAATTTGTTGAATCTACTAACATAGATACTTTAGACTTATTAGTACTATCTATTATTGAAACTAATCTATTGAACATTTTAAATCTTCTATGCTCTTTATAGTTTGATGTATTATCAGACACAGTATTTGTTCCAATAAATTCAACTTTAAATGATTTCGTAAATCCAGCCACAGGGTTAGACAAAGTAACATCAGTAACATTAAAGTCACATAATGAGTTTGAACCAAAACTGAAATCTTTATATCCATCAACACCAACTGTTACATCAGTAAATTCTGAACTCGTTATCAAACCACTTACTAAAGTAAATGTTACATATCCAAGTACAATATCATTTGCAGAAACGGTTGGGTTTACACTATCTACTGTACTATTTACTACACTAATAACTCCTGAAGAGTTTATTATAAATGTAGATGTATATGTAGCAGCGGTCAATTTATTAACATAATTTGAAGTGTTTATCGTAAGAGTAGTAGATGCTAATGTTAAGTAAGAACCAATTACAGCAAATGCTGTAGTATTAGCAGTATAATCAACAATTATTGAAGTTGTTGTGTTTGTTACAGATGATTTACTCAATCCATAAACAGAACCTTCTCCAAAATAACCTGTTCTATTCTCACCATTCATAACCACTCCTGTTTGTGTAGGTATATCAAAGGCATGATTAGGTTGTCCTAAATATGTAGGTATTTCACTAACACTTACTAAATCTTCTTCAACAAGTTTTACGACAACATTCGTTCCACCACCAATAGTAGAGTTTGAAATAGTTAAATTATCACCTACTTGGTAATTTTTACCAGAGTTTACAACATCTATTTCAGTAACAACTCTTTGTACACTTGCAGTTGCAACAGTTATATAAGGATCAACAGACCCACCAATTACATTAGAATCAATTGAATAAGTATCACCGATAACATATCCTGAACCTGGTGAAGTTACTTCAACTGAAGTTACTTCAACTTGAATCGCACTCGCTGTCAATGAGAATGTATAAGATGATGTAATACCGAATGAACCAGTTGCTATTATTATAGAATCACCTGTATTATATCCAAAACCTTCACTAAGAATGTAGAATGATGAAACAGTTCCACCCGCACCAATTACAACTTCAGCAGTTGCACTTGGTGATGCACCACCACTAAATGTGAATGAATAAGGATTACCCGATGTAGTCGCACCTGTTAAGTTAATTGAGTCAACCAACTCATATCCAACTTTTAATTTACTATTATAATTTGTAACAACATTAGCAAATGCATCAATAGTAGCACCCAATAACTCAGTATTGTATGTTCCAACATTTGCATCAGTTGTGTTATTATCAACACTAAATAATGTATCGATTACAAGTTTACCATTTGATTCAACTAATACTGAGGCAGTTGCTCCACTACCATATCCACCAGTTAATGATGCGGTATAACTACCAATTGTAGCAGTTGTTGTATTAGTAGTAATTGATGTAAATAATGAACCAGTAACTCCAAATATATTACCAAATAACGAACTAACGTTTCCAGGTAAATCTAAAGGAACTTGTGTGAAATCAACATTTTCAGATATTTTTTCTTTATAAGATAAAAAATCAACTTCTTTTTCTGAAGTACCAACAAGTGTATTACCCACAAGGTCAACTAAACCTGTGTAAAAATCTTTTTCAACCAATTCTGCATTAAATGAACAGAATAAACCAGTTGTATCAGTGTCTCTATTAATTGTAGTTTCGATAAATATATTTCTACCGTTTAAATCTCTAAAATATGGAATAAGTGACAATCCTTCATAATAAGATAAAAGTGTTATGTTTCTATCATTTGCGAAGTTTCTTAATTGTTCTTTAATTAAACCTTGTGAATTAAAATATGCTGACCATCTTGTATCAACCGCCAATTCTTGGTAGTTTGACCAATCACCACCTACAATAACAACATCAACCATATAGTCTGATGCGTAATCTGTTGAGCTAACATAAGCCGGCATTTTTTCAGTAGAACCATACCATTCAAGTAATGTTCTATCAAATCCTGTAACTGCAGTTTTAACAACAAATACTGTAATATATCTATCAGATAAGTTAGTAAAACCTAACGCTCTTTCAGTATATCCTACATCTCCTTTAGTTAAATTAATAAAAGATTCTGTATCTCTTTTCCAGAAACCAGTAGTGTCAAAAAATCTTCTATAAGGTCCCTCTCTTTTTATATCATTTTTATTAAATGATGATGTAGATAAAGATTTATATTCGATTTTATCTAATGTATCATCTGTTAACAACAAGTTCATTGCGTAAACAGGAGTTGTTTCCAACATTTTTGATACAGTTCTGTGAAAGAAAGATCCCTTTCTTTCCAAATTTCTATCTAATTGACCAAAAACTGCTTCTAAGTCAGTAGCATTTGTTAGTCTAATTGGTGTATTAACTGGTCCTTTTTTAGAAACACCAATAACAAGGTTAGTTATTCCTTCTGTAACCGATGTGCTAAACACTGACTTATCAATTTCTTCGATGAAGATACCAGGTCTTTTGTATTTTCCAATTTGAATTGCCATATTTTTATTTTAATTTTTTATTTTAATGTATATATTAAAAGAAAAAAACGATATTTTTTCTATTTTTGATTAACATTAGATATTTTTGTAATATATTCCTTCATATCATTCTCCAATTTCAACATTTTATCTTTGTGTTCTTTATCTTTAATGTTAAAATCATTTTGAGTTTTATTAATATTAGTTACTTTATCAAGCATTCTTTTTGTAATCTCCGCTATCTTAGTAGATAATATTTGTTTTGTATTTGGATCAGTTGTTAATCTTAATTCCACTTGAAAATCATCAAGTTTAACTTTATCATTAACATTATCTTCTCTCATCTTATCCATATCTCTATTCAATCTAGCTAAGTAAGTATAATCAACAAGAAAAGGATTTCTATCTGGTCCGTTCTGAACATCAGTACTACCTAGTATTTTAGTCAATTCCGACTCGATTAAAGAAGGATCTTTAACATTTTTATAAACAGTATCAATTAATGGTTTTTTAGTCTTATATTCAGCCAATTGCTTTGTAAGTGTTTCCATTTTTTCCTTAGCCATCTTTACATCAGGAGTATCTGTATTAAGAACATCAAATGCTTCAAATTTCTTTAAATACTTCATCATTATACTAGTTTTGATATTGGTTCGAAATCATTGTTCTCACCATATTTTTTATTAACCAATTCAGCAACATTTCTAGTACCACCAACTGATGTTTTTGTACCGGCAAGTCTATCAGTATCACCAATTGAATATAAAGATTTATCAGTATCATTTCCTAACCAACTAACCAAAGTAGGTTGTATTACTTTTGTTTGTGTAGTTTTACCCACACTTACACTATTTAACTCAACTTTACTATTTACTAAAAGTTTTTTAAAATCCTCTAATTTCATTTTACTATATCTTAATAAATAATTACCAGCATCTCCTTTTGTAGAACTAACCATCGTATTTAATGCCTTTATAGTCGCACTACCTTGTGCATCAATGTATTTCTTGAAAAAGTATATTGATGTACAATATGATATATTTACATATCCACCTGCAATACCTTCAACAAAAATATAAATAGTTCTATCGTTATCATCTTCTTTACCTTTTACTTGTAATATCTTATTAGTGAATTTATTATTTTTAATATCTTCATTAGTAGTTAAATCAGAATTTTTAATAAATGATAATTCAACTTCTTTAACATCTGCTGCATTTTCTGCATTTACCTTTTCATCATTACCAATACTTAATTTAGAATCACTTGGTACTGCATCAGGTCCAAAATATTCATTTAAAAATTTCTTTTGTGCACCATCTTTATATAATTTATCACCATCAAGTAAACCAGTTACTAATTTTTTAAATGTTGAACCAGCACCCTTAACAAGTTTACCACCAATTAAAATTTCAGTATCTTTACTGAAGATAGGTTGATATTTTCTTTGTTTTAGTATATCAAGTACCGCATCTTCCCAGATATTAAATGTTTTGTTATTTCTGTATGGACCATCTGAAGTCCCACTCACACCCGAATTACCACCAAGTGGTGTATATTCATTATAAACACTTCTTGACACCGCACCACCACTTCTACCACCAGGTATAACATTAGTAGTATGTAATTTATAAGCTCTATTGAATAATTTTAATATTTCTATTATCGGATCAATTGAAAGAACCAATTTATCATTTTTAACATTTTCTAAATTACCCTCGATTTTATCTATCTCAGTCTTATCTATGGCAAATGCAGCATAATCTATTTTCTCATAGAAATAATCTTTTATCTTTTGAACTCTACTATCATCCGGTGCACTTGTTTCAAGATTTTTATCATCATCAGTTATTTCCTCTGTTGATACTGGTTTAGAAAGTTGTTTAGTTGTTGTAACAAAGTCTTGTAAAGGAACTTTTAAGTCACCTAAGCCACCATATAGATTCTGACCATCAAATTGCAATGCTCTTTTTATAAATCTTGCAATTTTCTCAGCAACTATCGTTAGTTTTCTTTTATCTGTTAAAATTTCAATACTTTCTTTGAATAAAGGATCTTTTTCTTGAATTGTTGCTTTTTTATCACCAATTAAATATCTATTTATTTCTTTATAAAGATCTTTAATTATTTCTTTATTTTTAGAATCAACTGATTTTGCTATAATATCATTAATAAAAATAGAATCAACTCCAATACCTTTTTCTTTAGGTGAAATTAAAACTTCAATATCTTTTTTAAGTTTTGAATATGCTTGTGTTAAATGGTCTTCTGTACTAACAACATTATTTCTATCTATATTAGCACCTGGTTTATTACCAAGTGGATTTTTTCTAACTTCCGGTGTAGTAGGATTTTTATATTGTGCCTCAGTTAAATAATTAACAAAATCATTAAATCTAAATACTTCAGATTCTGTAGTCATTAGAGTTAATTTTGATTTAAGTACTGATTGAGGTACTAAATCTGGTTTATATGTTTTAGTAGGAACATCTCTAAAGATAATAAAAGCATTAGGTTCTTCTATTTTAGTAACCTTAACTACTTTACCATTATATAAATATTCTTTATTAACTTCAATTTGAATTTTTGTATTTAAATTAACACCTAATTGTACTTTTTTATAATTACTTAAAATAAGAGCTAATGCCTTTAAATTTTTAATCATAAGAGGATACATAGAACCTGGTGTATTATGTTCAGGAGTAGTTACTTCACTTTCCGGTGTAGATCCATCTTTAAATTCCAATAAGAATTTTCTCCACTCTTCAAGTTCTTGCAATAATTTAGTTTTTTTATCCTCTTCAATTTCTGCCTTTTCAACATTAGAAATAGTATCATCAGTTATCGAAATTAAAATATCAACTTCTTTACCCGCATCAACAGCATCCTTTAACTCTTTAAGAAGTGCGAATATTACAACTCTAGCAACATCTTTTTTAGAATCTTCATTTATTCTACAAGATTCTAAAATTTCATTAAATTGGTCAGTTAATCTTGGTATAAGTCTTTTTATACTCATTATATTTATACCAATGCTTGCTTTTCTAATAGTGGCCATTATTAATCTACCAAGTAGTGAATCACCCCAAGGAATATCATTTTCAAATGGACCTGACCTAGTACCTGCCTCTTCTTTTATTAAATTTTCAATTTTTGTATATTTAGACTTATTTAAAAAATCCTCTCTTCTATTAAGATATTTCATATTAATTAATATTTTTATTGAGGTATATATTAAATATTATTTTTCTAAAAAATACTATTTTATATTAAAAAATGTTGTATATTTGTATAACAAAATAAGATAAGTATATGAAATTCAATATCGATAAAACAATTTGTATCAACTTAGAAGTAGTAAATGATCAACAACTACTTGCTATTGCATTGACTTATAACTTTAATTTCAAAGATCTTATTAAACTTAAAAATGATAAGATAAGTAAAATATGGTTTGAAATTAAATCAGAAGATGATTTTTCAATTCTTGCAATATTTAGTAATAGTTCACTTACTTTCTTATACGAAAATGGAAAATCATATTCAGATGATGATAGTTTAATATACTATGGTGGTTTAACTAAGAAAGAATATATTAAATTTATGAATATCATTCCTATTAAAACACCTAAGATGCCTAAACACCCTATGGCTTTAATTTCTTATGAAAACTATCTAAAAGAAGGTATATATGATATAGAAACTAAAAGTATGAACAATACTTTAGAAAGTAAAAATATCGATAAAAGAATTAAAGTAATTAATTTAGATAATTAATTTTTTATTAAAGAAATATATTGTATATTTGTATAACTAAAAAGATAAAAGACTATGGCTAATTTTAATAATATTAAATGTATTGATTTGACAGT
>Ga0129318_10000064_pt1 | contig 11571 bp, 18 predicted proteins | sample CPB1_08_DNA_FD_94475 | JGI IMG/M metagenome (GOLD analysis project Ga0129318, IMG submission 94475) | Freshwater to marine salinity gradient microbial communities from Chesapeake Bay, USA - CPBay_Spr_0.1_0.8_DNA | ecosystem: Environmental > Aquatic > Marine > Coastal | place: USA: Chesapeake...
AACAATATCAATTGGTGATAGTGGTAAATTGGTTGGTAAAGTAGTAGGAGAATATGTTAAGAATCCAACAAATATAGCATACATTGGAATTAAAATAAAATTAGGATTGATTACTTTAGAAGAAGTTAAACTACTCGAAGATTTCATTTCACAAGTAGGTAAGTGGTTAGTTTTTCATTGGAACAAAGATTATTATATAGTTATAGATTCTAATACAAGTGCGGCTAAATTACCAGTTATGGATACTTTAGGTAATTTACATTGGGATGATCCAAACGATGGTGAAACTCCCTCATTTTATCTTATAGATAAGGAATCATTTACATCTGAAAAGTTTAATGCACCACCAGAGTATGGTGAAATATTAAAACAATTAAAGGAATTAAATAGAAGTGAACCAAAAGTAGAAACTAAACCAGAGAAAAAAGTTAAAGGATTTTGGGATTTCCTAGGTAAAAAATAATATATAGTTTATGAAATATTTAAAAAAGTTTAATGAGCGTAAAGTATATAAAGATCTTACTGTAGAAGAAGTTAAGAATATGTTAGTTGAATTATTAGATGTTGGGTTCGATATTAAAATAACATCTACGAATGGATTATGTAAAACTAATGGAAATCTATGGAAAAATATTGATATGGTAGATTTTCTTGATAATTTATTATCATTTATCGCAAAAATGGAAAATATAGGTGGATATGAAAGGATAAAAAGTCAAGTATATGTTAAAGAATCTAATATGGATAATGATGAACAATATAATTCCTTTTCCATAGATTTTAAGTTGAAAGACTTTATTAGAAATCCAAATGATGTTACTGATTCTGACTCATTTGAAGGTTATATTACTAACATAGGATTTAAGTATATAGATAATCAAGCAGAAATTGATTTGTATGGATTTAAAAATATCGAAGTTGTTTTTGAAGAAGAAGGATTTTTAATATCAATACAGGATATTTATGATGAAGAAAATTTAGATAAATTTATAAAAAATTATACCGATGAAGAAAAGGACTTTATAACTAAGAACATTTCATTTGGTTATACTAATGAACATCCTTATAATAAGGAATCTATAGACATATTGGAAAAAATGATTAAAATAGTAAAATGAAATATTTAAAAAGATTTAATGAAGAATTAAAATCACAGACTTACTTGAGTGCTGCTAGAAAATTAAAAAAAATGGGTAATCCTACTTCTTTAAAAAGAGCAGCAGCCTTAACTGATTGGGCAGGTGAAACGGAATTAAAAGAAGCTATTGCTAACTGGGAGAAAGAGGTTGAAGAATATTCTAAATTTGGTTCAATTAGATTATCAATTGGAGAAGGTTCTAATATATACACTGGTAATTTTTATACAGATTTTACATTTGACGGATTTGCATTCGAAGATAATTATGAGTATGAAAAAGGTGAAAGTGAAGATGGTAACTTCGGTTCAGAAATTTATATACCAGTTGGAATTATACCAACAACTAAAGAAGGTTTAGATAAATGTTTACAGATAATTGATCCTGAATATTTTACCAATGGTTTCTTTTGGGGTATTCATATTATGATTAAATTTAATGTTGTGGATAATGAAAGAATAGAATTCACAGGTATGAGTTTTGATAGTGATGGTGATATAAATGCAAAGTTAACATCAAATGCTGCGATTAAATTAAAAGAGTTGTTATATAGATTGTTAACTGATAGAAATCTTAACTATCCAAGTAGTTCAACCGAATACACAAATGAATATGATCATATAAATAATTTCTTATGTGCTGAGATGGGAATGTCTGCGGATTATGGATTTGAATTAAAAGATATTGCAGATTATATTCAAACAGTTGATAAAAATACATTAATGTAAATAAAAAAAGAGAACTTAAAGTTCTCTTTTTTATTTTATAGTAGATTTCAATATCTTAATCGCATCATTATCATAACCATCAAATAAGTCTTTTTTATTCAATGCGGATCGAGATATACCAAGCTCATCATTACCATAGTAAGTATATAACTTACCTAGGTTAACGAAGTGCTCAATTCTATTGGTATGTTTCCAATAAACAAATATTACAGTGTTACTCCTCATATTTCCTTTCTTCCCAAAGTTCACCAACTCCTAATAATCTATGTTTAGTACCATACATTTCAATCATATCACTTTTATGGAAGTGACCATAATAATGAAACTCAATATCATTATTCATTTTGATGGTTTGAAAAGCTAGTGTCATATCTCTTCTTTCACCTAATAAATCAAATTTAAGGTCAGGGTCATTTGCAATCAAACCATTTACGAATGGTCCAAAACCATTTCCATTATCTGGAACACAGTAATCTGGTGCAGTATGAGTAACTACAATATTAATATTTCTTAAATTTACTAATTTATCATCTTCCCAAGTAAAAGTTTCATCTGGCCACCAGCTTTCATAACCTGTTCTAACATCAAAATTTCCTAATCGTTGGTCTTTAGTATAACGCATTTTACGATCAACACTTATAGCACCACCAATACAAAGTATATTTTTACCTTCTAAATTAAGAACGGTATAATCTTTAATTAGTTTAATATTAGTTAAACCGAATGGGTCATTTTCAAAATATCTAAGAAAATCATGATTCCCTCTTATTGCATAAACAATAACGTTGTTTTTAACGAGTTTTGCGTGATAAAGTTCAAGTTCTCTCTTTTCTTTTACAAGACTCTTAAAACCTACTCCAAAATCACCTACTTGAATGATATGGGTATCTTTTATACCAAAACGATCGATGTATTGACCGATTAAGTTAAAGTTTCCGTGAATATCTCCAAGATACATAATTCTCATTATTTCTACTATTTTAGTAATTATATACAAATATACGAAAATAGTTTATATTAACAAAATCTATCTATATTATTTAATATATAATGAAAAAATAAGATAAGCTAATGGCTGGAAAGAAAGAACCTTACAGGTTTGATATAAAAGAAATTATTAAAAAAGGTACTGATTTTGCAGAAGATTTCTGGACAGCAACAAAAAGAGAAGGTGAAGAAACTAAAATTGCCATATTAATAATAAGAAAGATGTTACAAAACAAAACTGTAACTTATGGTGAGAAAGAATTTCTTAGAGAACACTCAATTGAAATAGCTAAACTTATACCACTAGTATTAATTTCTGGTATTCCAATACCTGTTCCTATTACACCATTGTTATTGGCATTGAGTAAAAAGTATAATATTGATATTTTCCCAAAAGATAATAGACATTTATTGGATAAGAAAGAAGGTGAATAAATAATTATTTCAATAAAATAGTCAATCTAAGTATTTTATCAAAATCTTTATCTTCAAGTATTTCATCAACTGAAAAAATCTTTCTATCATATTGTTTTGTCTGATAAGTGGAATCAGAAAACGTTGTAAATATTAAGATAATTTCTTTTATAATATCTCTATTTAATTCTATGAAAGGTAGTAAATCACTCTCAATATCTGACCATTTTATTTCAGTCATGTTATTCGTGGCTATATTACTACCACGTTCTTTTTGTTTGAATATTTCAATCTTATAACTTGAGGACCAATTGTCTTTAACAACTTGAAAACCATCATCTATTAAATATGCCAATTGGTTATTTATATCTTCTTGACTAATAGATTCTTTAATTATTCTATATTTTAATAAAGGTTTATCATTTACTGTAATATCACCTTTTTTATTTTTACCAATTTTCTTAACCACAACTTTCTTATTTTTGAAACGACCACCCAAAATTGTATCACCTAATTCAATTGGTACTTTAATATCTTCTGAAAATCTTTTTATATGTTTCATTAATCGATGAATTCTAATTTTTCTAATCTATTTAACCAACCTTCTCCATGTCTTTTGAATGTTCTTGCTTCTTTATATCTTTCTGATCTTAATTTTTTAATAGAATTAAATAATTTATCTTGTTCTAATTCATTAAGTTTTTTAATCCAATCTCCTTCAAAAGGATTAACATCATCACTAACTTGTATACCATTATCTCTTAATGTATTTCTTAAAACATCTTTCATACCTGTAATACCTTGGTTAACACAACCATCATAAACAAGATTTGCAATTGATTGATTACAGAATCTTTCTATTTTTTGGTCATCCCAATAATGATTTTTATAAATATCCAATGCATCTTCATAAGATAAATTCATCATATCTTGTTTAGTGGGTAATTTACCTAAATATTCTTTTAATATTGGTGCAGAAATTCCAAATTTAGATCCAATAAATCTTTTAACTTTTTTACCATTCATCTCAAAATCTACAAAATTACCAGTATCACCTCTATCATCAGAATAATCTCCTTCCGCAAGTGCCACAACCTTCTGAGAAACGTCAAAAGAAGCAGTTTTAGTAACCTTTACAAATTCCTTAACTATTTTATCATCTACTTTTGAAACACCTGATCCAGATACAAGAAATGCAATTGATGCTAGAGATAAAAAAGCACCTGCGTAATTTATCATTATTTTTCTTCTAAGTCTTTCAGGTAGTAATTTTAATTTATTTAAAAATTTAATAAAATATTCTTGTAACTTTTCTTTAGGTAATTTTTCTAAAAACTTTTTAAGTTTATCTACTATAGAATCATTAGTTTTTGTAAAATCCCATTCAAAAGTAACAGGTTTTTCTTCTTCTTTTTTGAAATCCCAAACATATGTATTATCACCTGTTAGTTGACCTTCTGCTTCTACTAATCTAAAAATCTGATTAGTAATTGATTCAAATTCTTTTTCGAATAAGAATTCACTATATTTGTTAATATTATTGCTCATAAACTATATATTAATTTTTTTATATAACTAAAATTAACTTACCTTTATAAAAATTACTAAAAATGAATAGACTTATATTTTTCCCTTTTTTATTTCTTTATGAAATAATAACTACTAATCCAGTTAAGATTATAACACTTATTGTATTATCTATAAGTTTATATACTACATATCATTGTGAAGAAGACTCTATTAAAAGGACAAAGATACTTTCAGAATTTGTTAATAGTAAAGGTGAGTATGTTTATATTTATGGTGGTCCTGATAATTATTCAAATGAAACTTATAATAAACCACAAAAATTAGTTAATAATATTTTAACTTATAAAGCTCCATCAGTTACTTATACTGTATCAATTATTGCATTTTGGTTATCCACAATTTTTTTAGTTATTGCATTTTTTGCAGGATTATCGGATGATTCCATGTCATGGAGTTACAATGATTGTTGGCTAATAACATTTTCTACATTGATTAAGTGTGATTATGAAGAAGGTAAATATTTATATACAGCACTTGGTAGATTAATTGAAATTAGAGATCAACGTGCAAATACATATAATTCTAACTATTTATCAAGAGAACTAAGAATATATGGATTTAGAGAATTAATGAGTTGTCCTAAGTTTACAACCAAGACTGAAAATAGAAATACTAAGTTAGATAAATTAGGAATATAATTATTCTTTTAAATTTACAGTATCTACACTTTTTAAATCTCTTAAATCGGTAACCTCACTTGGTTTACCTTTTTTTCTCTTTTCTTTTTTGAATGTAAATGCAACATCACCACTACCTGTGGTTCCTGTTGTACCTGGTATAGCACCTGGTTGTGAGTTTACAATAGCACCCATTCCTGCAGTAGTTGCACCAACATAAGCAGTACCACCACCGGAAACTGCACCACCTACTGCACCACCTTCACCGTCTTCAAAAAACTTTTGATATTTTTTTAAATATTTCATAAAGTATATATTAATTTTCAAAATTATATATTATATTTGTAATATGGATATTAAGAGAGTTTCATATAAAAAAATACAAATAAAAAAGACAATTAATATAACTTGTGATGGATTTACTATAGGTGAAACTGAATTAACAACTACATATAAAGAATTAAAAGGGTTGAGTAAATATCTAAGAAGTAACCTACCTGATAAATTCATAAATAGATTAAGTCAATTATATGGTATAAAGAAAAAATTTATATCAATGAGTTATGTATCAACTTCAATAATTGTTGATGATATTGAATTTGATGTAATGATACCTGATAATATAGTTTTTAAAGATATTGATTGGTATGTAAGATATAATAGAGAGTTAAAAATCAGACAGATACTTTATAACTAAAAATAAGTTTATAATAATTTTTAATATATAATTAAAAATTATTATAAACTTATGTTATTAAAAAATGGATCAAAAGGAGAAAATGTAAAACTCCTTCAGGAAAAATTAGGATTGACATCAGACGGTAACTTCGGACCTGCAACTGAAGGTAAAGTAAAAGAGTGGCAGAAAAGTAATGGATTAACACCAGATGGTGTTGTAGGTTATCCAACTTGGAATAAATTATTTAATATATCATCAAAATTTAATTTAGTTGCACTTAAAGGACACGTTCCAGATTCTGTAATTTCACAAATTGATGCAGTTGCGGATAAGTTTAACATAACAACTCCATTAAGATTATCACATTTTCTTGCACAATGTAGTCATGAAAGTGGTGGGTTCAAAGCAGTTCAAGAAAATGTAAATTATTCCGCAGATGGTTTAAAGAAAATATTTGGTAAATATTTTCCTGGTAATATGGCAGATTTGTATGCAAGAAAACCAGAAAAAATTGCATCAAGAGTTTATGCATCTCGAATGGGTAATGGTGATGAATCATCAAGAGAAGGATTTTTATTTAGAGGTAGAGGATATATACAATTAACTGGGAAAAGTAATTACACTAATTTCAGTAAATTCGTTGGAGAAGACTGTGTTGTTAATCCAGAATTGGTTGCAACTAAATATCCACTAGCATCTGCGGCTTTTTTCTTTGACTCAAATAAACTTTGGTCGATATGTGATAAAGGCTCTGATTTAGAAACAATCACTGCCGTTACAAAAAGAATTAATGGTGGGACAATAGGACTTACTGATAGGGTAAATGAGTTTAATAAAATTTATGATATATTAAAGTAATAAAAAAAGAGAAGTAAAACTTCTCTTTTTTTTATAATATTTGTGTAAGTTTTGAATCTCGTATCATAGCATCACTTGCAAAAGTTTTTATAATATTATTTATTTTTGACTTATTAAAAAATCCATTGAAAACCGTATCATATCTTTCCGAACTTTGGTATAATATTTTCAGAAATAAATTTGGTTGTAATCTAATTATAAACTTTTCAAACCCATCATCATCACCGAATTCGTAAGTATATGATTGTTCATATTCAAAACCAAAGTTGTTAGTAGATGGTATAAATGCTAAATTTTTTAAAAAGTCTATAACATAGTCATACCTTTTATATCTATCTGATATTTTAGTTTCAGTATCATAATATGAAAATCTAGAAGGTAGTCCTAGAAAATCTAGTTCAGTTCCTATATGGTAAGTATCTTCTAAATCAATCTTGGAAATTCTATTTGAAATTAAAGTATCAAATATAAAACATACTTGGTTAGTTTCTTCACTAAGTAATTCACACTTATCTATTAATTCCTTTGGTATTTCAGTATTTTCATATTTAAAATCTATCGGTGGTAGTACTTTCTTTTCTTTCTCTTTAAAAGTTATAGTTCCATCATCATTCAAAATTATTTGCATATTATCTTCCATCCTATTATATTACTATAAAAAAGGTAAGTTTTAAATATAATATATACTTTATAAAAAAATTATTATTAATGAAACATTTAAGAACATTTGAAAGTTTAGAAGAAATATCCGAGTCAGAAAAATATAAAATTGCTTTAGAACTTTATAAGAAATATCAATTGGAATGTTTAGATTCTGATGGAGACTACTCGATGATGTTTGATACTTGGTTAAAAAATAGTATTTAATTATTAAAAAAGTGATTTTTTCACATTTTAAATATAATATATACTTTATAAAAAATAAATTACAAAAATGAAACATTTAAAAACATTTGAAAGTTTTTCTGTAAACGAAGAAGAAGGTAAATTTAGAAAATTCTTTACTGGACATGATGACAAAGCTTCTAAAGAAGCGACTAAAGAAAAATTTTATGCTGATTTAGATAAATTCGAACAAGAAGCTAAAGAAGATAGTAATATGGTTTGCAATAGAGATTTTATCGAAAAGAAAGCCATTGATAATAACTTCAAAGGAAAATTAGTTGCAAGACAAAGTGCAAGTGATAATAAAGTTTATGTTATCTATGAAACAGGTCGTACAGGATTAGAAGAATTGGGTACTGTAGCTGCAGGTACTGTAGCAGTAAGCTAATTAACAAAAAACTAAAAGATTAAAAACCTCAGTAAATATACTGAGGTTTTTTTTATTTACTTAATACTATTCTATCTATGTTATCCAATGAGTCAATACCAGTTTCATTAATTTTATCCAATACATCATCTACCGTAGTATTTTCTAATCTAAAATTTTCAAATAATTTAGGTGTAAATTCTTCAACCTCTGGATATTTTTTTTGCATTTCACCACTAATAACAAAATCAGTTACATCAGTCTTTGTGAAAATAAAATATTTTTCTAATATGGAAGTAATTTTATTTACTTTATATTCATTTAATCTAATAAAAATATCATCATCATCGGTAAATCCTAGGTAATCTTTATCATTATCATCTAAACACTCAAATAATTCACCATAAACCGGGTGATTTTCATCATTAGTAGAGTCAAAATAATCAACACTATTATCTTCAACTAATTTAATAAAGTAAATTCTATTCATAATTTCTGTAGGTTTTATTTATACAAATATAATACTTATTATTTAATAAACAAAAAAATATAACTTTCTTTTATAAAAAGTATATAAATTGAATATAAATTTAAATTTAATAACATGCTAGTAGAAACTCAATATTTAACAAACACAAAGAAACTCGTAGTAAGCTATGTAGATAATACTGGTGATATAAAATTAAAATATTATAATTGGGACACCCCAATGAAGTATGTTTCTTGTGATGATACTGATCCTCAAAAACATGATAAATTTAAATCTTGGGATGGTAAATGTGTAAAACAAATTGAAGTGAATCATCCAGATAGATATGCGATTTATGAATTTTTAGATGCACTTCCACAAAAGGAAAAAGATGAAATTTTTGAATTTAACTTACCTAAGATATTTTTTATAGATATTGAAACTGAAATCGTAGATGGGTTTCCAGAAGCATCTGATATAAAAGATGCGGATGGTAATGTTATAAAAGAAGGTGCATCAACACAAGTTCTTTCTATATCTATTGTATATGATGACAAGATTATTCTTCTTGGATTAAAAGACATGCCTGATGATATGCAAGAAAGAATTAAAAATAATACTAATAAGTATTTTGAAAAATTTGGTTCTGATTATAAATTCAAATATGTAAAGTATGATGATGAATTTGATATGCTTTATGCATTCTTTTATAAAATGATTCCAAAGATGCCAATTCTAACTGGTTGGAACTTCTTAAATTATGACTGGGCTTTTTTAGTAAATAGATCTAGAAAGTTATCTAAGTGGGTAAATGGTAAAGAATTTAAAATCGATCCAGCAGTTTCATCACCATTAAAAAGAATTAATAAAATGTGGGGTACTGAATTTGAAGTTCCTGCACATAGAATGATTTTTGATTATATGCAACTTTATGAAATATGTGATACTTCTATTAAAGTAAAAGAGTCATCATCACTTGATTTTGTTTCTAGTAAATTAGTTGGTGTAGATAAGATTAAATATACCGGGTCTTTACAGAAATTATATGAAGATGACTTTGAGACATTTATGTATTATAATGCAGTCGATTCAGTACTGGTTCAAAAGATACATGAGGCAAGAAATTATATATCAATTGTTTTTGCGATTTCATCATTAGCACAGATTAGAATTGTTGATGTAGTATCACAGATGAATGGTGCCTTAGCATCTTTGGCAATTACCGAGGGTGTTTTAAGAAATAGATTTAGAGAGATGGATAATATTGTTCTTTTTAAAGATGAAAGAGGTGATGCAGATGCAACAATTGCAGGTGGTTGGGTTAAGGATCCAGTTGTTGGTATGAACCAGTGGGTAGTTGTTTATGACTTTGCCTCACTATATCCGACAACTCAAAGACAATTTTTTATTTCACCTGAGAATTTTATTGGTGTTCAAAATGAAAAGAATAAAGGGTTCTGTGAAAATGGTAGAGAGATTGACCAAGAAAAACATGTTGTTTGTGTAAATGGTGTTGTTTTTGAGAAAAGGTTATCACCAACTTTAAGGATGTTAGAGGATGTTTATGCGGATAGAAAATTTAACAAAAAGATTATGATGGATAAAAAAGATGAGCTCAAAGCAGTAATGGACGAGATAAAAGAACTCGAATCAGAATTATAAATAATAAAAAACCCTTAACGAAAGTTGAGGGTTTTTAACTAAAAAAAAGATTAAGATTTTCAGAAAAATAAGTACCAAACTTTTCGATACATCTTTCATAAATTTCAATTTCATTAGTTAGTCCATTTTCAAGTAAAGTATCAACAAAATTTATAATTTCTTCTTTTGTTGTGTAGATTGAAAATTCATCGTGTTGGATAATTTGATAGTTGGTTTGGTCCATAAGAATAAGTGTGTTTTAATCTATATATCATATAAAAAATATATAAAACCTTATTTTTACAATAAAAACTAAAATTATTTCTATTTTTTTACTTTTATAGATTTAAAGTCTAAATTGGGTAGTTTTTCTGCAATAACTTTGTTAACCGATTTTATATATCTTGAGTTATCATCATAAAAAATAACCTTATTAAATTTATTATTATTTACAATTTCAACTATTTTATTTCCTTTCCAAGTACCTACTTGGTAGTGATTAATATGTGGATACATATGTAATCCATAATTTGGATATTCTATACCAAAACTATTTAATATTTTTTCTATTTTATTTCTAATTTTTTCAGAACGTGCTGTTACGATACATTTGTTTTCAACTGAATTATATAAATTAACAAGTTCTTTTATTTTAGTAGGTAGACTAATATCAATTATACCAAATTCATCAGGTGTTAGAAGATAAACTCTTTTACCTTTTCTTACCCAGTTTTTATCATTATTTTGTAAAGTTATAGAACTATTCGGATCATCTAAATAAACTCTACCATTTTCCCAATTTAAATCTGATAGTTTCACATTTATTTTTTTAATAGAATTATCTAAAATATCTTTTACTGTTACATTTTCTTTTAAGTATTCTATCACTAAATCTTCAAATCTAGGAGTTTCTACTAATGTATCATCTAGGTCGAAAACATATAGTGTATTCTGGTCGGTAAAGTCTTGGAATTTTTTAATTATCATACATTATATATTAAAAAGTTATTTTAAACAATTGACTTTTAAAACATATAAAAGTATATAAAAACATCACAAAAATATGTCATTAAAAAAGGACCTTTTAAAATATAAACCTAGAAGAGAACAACAAGAAGCTATGGATTTCATAGACTTTGAATATAAGAAAAATCCTTTAAATAAATTTTTCTTATTAAATTTACCAGTAGGATCTGGTAA
>Ga0129318_10000065_pt1 | contig 11401 bp, 21 predicted proteins | sample CPB1_08_DNA_FD_94475 | JGI IMG/M metagenome (GOLD analysis project Ga0129318, IMG submission 94475) | Freshwater to marine salinity gradient microbial communities from Chesapeake Bay, USA - CPBay_Spr_0.1_0.8_DNA | ecosystem: Environmental > Aquatic > Marine > Coastal | place: USA: Chesapeake...
CGAATGTCGCCTGCGGTTGTAGTGCGGCTTCGTGCCCTTCGGCTTGATCGGGTGACGCATGGACGCATCAGCCATGACTACCCGAGCCACCTGAGCCGCCAAGGACCCACACTCGGCACGAACGTAGGCGATGTCGCGGTAGGTGGAGTCCGGGAGGTGCGACGACACGAACGCAGGCACCACATCCCACGCGTGCGCGCAGTCGAACCCGAACCACCAGACGTCCACGGGCCTGCCCAGCTCAGGGACGTGGCAGACATCACCATCCTCCTGGCATGGCCCGGCATACGTCAGCCCGCCATGGACATCGATGTCGAGGGCCTCAAGGTTGGAGTGACTCTGGCCGTGGAGCGGGTGCCCGGGAGGCATGCCCACGTACCCACAGAGCGCGCCTATGCGGTTGCGGACAATGAGGCAGTCCAGGTCGGTCGCCTCGTCGACCCACTGCGCCTTGTCTGGCTCGCCGGCCCACGGCTTGTCGCCCACCGTCGCGCAGCCCTTGATCATGGCGACTTCTCGGGCTCAAGGATCTCGTCCATGGCGGCCTTGACCTTGGCTGCCGTCTTCGGGTGCTGGATCTCGCCGTAGATGATCTTGTCCGCAGCCCTGGTCAGCCCGGGAGGCAGGACAGCGCCACGGTCGGCGAGCATGATGATCGGCTTGCCCAGCAGCAGTGCGAACCCGAGCTCGACGGCGAGCTTCACGTCCGGGTTGCTGCTATTGATGGACACGATCACGTCGGAGTCCTGCATCTTGGGCACGAGCTCGCGAATGGCACGCTCTGCGAAGTCACGCCACTCGGCACTGGCGAACGGGTCGCTACTGGTTGTCGTCATTGCCCCATCCTCCCCCGCCCTCGTCCGAGGCTGAGCGGATCACAGACGCGGCATATGCGGATGCTCATACGCGCGGCCTGCTGAGCGATAGCGACCTCGGTGCGCCCGGACGCCCACGGCCACGGGTCCGCGTTCAGCCCGCGTGAGCACCGTCCCCGGTGCAGGACCCCACTACGGCGCTGCTGTGAGGTCCACGCCACGGCGAGGTTGGAGTTCACTGGGTGCCACCCTTGCGCACGGCCCGCTTGTGCCGGCGTATGACCACGGCCAGGGCGTCCCGCATCAGGTCGGACGGGGTCACCTCCTGCTCTGCTGCGACGGCGTCTATGGCGTCCCGTAGTTTGCGGGGGATGCGGTGCGACACCGTCACCATCGGTTCACGGGGGACGCGAGGGCGGGCGGTCACTGCTGGTCCGTTGCGTGTGCGTCGCGGTAGGCGTCCGTGAGGCGGTATGCGGCCATTGCCTTCGCTGCCTGCTCGTCCAGGCGCGCTTTGTAGGCGGCGTTGTTGGCTGCGACTTTGGCGATGTGGCTGACCCCGGCCTGGTTGATGATGCCGGTGCTGTCGTCGATCTCGTCCTCGGTCAGGTTCACGTCGATGATGGTGTCGAGTTGGCGGGCGGTGAGGTCGGGGAACATGGTGGCGACCTCAATGGCGGTCATGGCGGTGGGGGTGCAGTCGGTGTGGCTGACGGCCCATTCGCTGTTGACCTTTGCGACGGTGCCTGCGCCAGTTTCGACGGTGGTCCCGCATGCGGTGCAGGTGCCGGGGTAGGTGTTGCTTGTCGTGTTCATGTCCACATCATGCACGAAACGTATTGCGTTTGCAATACGTGACGCGCTAGGTTCAACCCATGAACACATCGAGCACGGAAACCAAGACCACCGTCGAACAGGCGCAAGCTGAAGTCGACAAGCTCGCGACCGAACTCCAGGAGATGTTGGCCGGCGATCACGAGTTGACCGCCGCTCAGGACATGGTCGGGCGTCTCTTTGACGCTCAGAATGTCCTGGTTCGCGCACAGACCGACGCGCTTCCCCCGACGAAACCCACTGCCTGTCACCCCCACAAGCGTGCATGGCAGCCACGTGACCGCTACCACCGCTGAGTCTCCACTCATGCTGCCCAGACCTCGCCAGGTACCGCGAGGTCTGGGCAGTCGGGGTGGTGCCACCCAGCGTCAGCCCCGCACCCGTGGCATGCAAGCCCGCGCCGGACGTCGCCGGCCATTGACGCCAGGGCGCGCTCGACAGCGAGGATGTGCCGGGGTTCGCGGTCGAGGTCGACCCGTTCAGCCATGGCACGGCAGGCTGCGAGGGCGGACAGTCCGCCACTGAGGGCGCGGGTGATGCGGGCCACGATGCCATTGCGCCACTGACCTGCGGCGTACCCGTGTCGGAGGTCGGGTGGCATGGCGTCGATGCATGCCTGGATGTCGATGGGTTGGCGGGCGCGTTTGGTGCGTCGGTGTTGTCGTGGTGATCGGGTCGGGGGTGGCTTCCGTTTCGAGCGGAGCTCGCCGTCGTCGGGTGGCCTCGCGTCACTCAAGGGGACGCCGCTGCGCGGCGTAACCAAGATGCTTTCGGGGGCAGGGCTTACGGGGGCAGAAGTACTTAGGGTTGCAATCGGTGGTTCGTTCAGGTTGCAATCCATGGTCATTCGGTCTGGGGTTTTGGTCGGCTCAGTCGGGGCTGTTTTGGGCTCATGTCCGGGTCGCCAGAGGGACCATTTGTGGTCCCGGGCGCCGGTGACGATGAGATGTCCGAGGCGCACGAACGCTGCGACGTGTCGGCGTAGGCATCGGACGGTGATGCCGAGGGTCTTGGCGATCTCGGCAGGAGTGTCGGTGGTGCGGCCCTTGTTGCCGAGGATGCGGTCCAGGTGGAGCCATGTGGGCAGGTAGGCGCGTGGGATGGCACGGCTGGTGAGGTCGGAGTGGAGCTCGTCAGGGATTTCGTCCCAGCGCCCGGCGGGGTTGGTGATGACCCGGAATGTGTAGGGCGCGCGGCGGCGGGGTTGCCTCGCAGTGAGGACGCCTGCGGCTACGGCTACTGCGATGGCTGTGCTGATGGTGCGGGGGCTGAGGTGGAGCGCTTTGGCGATGTGGGCGCGGGTCATGGGTCGGATGTGTCCGGTGTGCCAGTCGCGTTGGTGGAGTAGGTATTCGAGGACATGGAGCGCTGCGGGCTGGCCGGCTAGGCGCTGATAAATGTCGCGCGGCAGGCGGACTGGTGCGGAGGTTCGCGCACTACGGCCTAAATTCTGTGTCAAAATACTCATGTACGCGTGCCTTTCGAGAGTGCGTCTCGGGAGGAATCCACGGCAACTGGGTAGGTTGCGCGTGGGTACTACGAAGGGGTCTGGCCTTAGGGTCGGGCCCCTTCGCTATGTGACGTTATACCCGGAATGTCTATTCGGGAAGCACTCTTGACGTGTCAGCATGTCGGCGTTACGTTCTCCCCATGACCACCAAACTCTCGGACTTGCCACCACGCAAGCCGCCAGCGCGCCACTTCACGACAGTCTGGCCTCCCGATGTCGCAGAGCTGCTGCACCGCCAGAGCTACGAGACGGGCCATGACAAGAAGGACCTCGTCGTGTTCGCCGTCCGCAAGACGTATGGGGAGACGGCGAAGTGAGCACCGAGTACCCAACGCTGCGACACATCGAGGCCCATGTCTGCGACCTATGCCTCGCGGGCGAAGGCTCGGAGTGCCACACCCCAGGGTGCGCGTTCTGGATGCACGACGTGCCCACTCGGAACACCGCATCGGCGCTGCGGTCAGCGGCTGACCTCACAGCGGAGCCGGCGAAGTGATGGATGCCCAGCCAGTCATCATCGAAGGCGTCGAGTGGGCGAACCCCTCAACCGCCCAGCGACTCATCGCAGCACTCGACCGCAGCCACTACCCAGCAGGCGACCCCGATACCCGCACCTACGTCATCAATCACGAGATCACCCCCCTGGCGAACGCGCTGAAGGGCGTCGACCTCACGGACAGGGATATCAACTTCGTGGCCTGGGTGGCGATGTCAGATGGCGTTGATGACCTCGTGTCGCTCATCGACACGATCCGCGCACGGGAGGTGTCCTGATGGGCACCAACCCGAGCGTTGAAATCGCGGCACGCATGCCGTGGACCAAAGCCAGAGATGACTCATGGTGGGTGGTCAGTGGTCGGGTCAGTCCGAAGCACTCGTTCACTGACTGCATCGCCCGCGTTCTGCCGGGGCACATCACGGGCCACGACATCCCCATGTTCGAGGTGATGATCTACACGCAGTCGAATATCGTCCCGGCGTCTTCGATCGAGTCAGCCAAAGAACTGATGTTCGTCCACGTGGACGATCCATTTGAGGCTTACTACGAAGACGACCAGCAGATCATCGACCGCGCACAAGTGGAGGGGATCTGATGGGCGCCTCACAGATGTATCGCGCGCTCACCCCTGACGCGAAGGCCACGATCCGCGCTTACGGGCTGACCATCGCCGAGTATGTCCGCTCTCAGGGCTACTCGGATGGCGAGTGGAGGGGCGATGCCTGCGGCTGCTTCGATGACCGTTGTAAGGATGGATTCCACCACGAGCTTGATGATGAGTGCCAGTGCCTGCCGGCAATCCTCGATGAGCTGCGCAAAGCTGAGGCGCAGTCGTGAGCGAGAGTGTCGCCGAGACTCTCGGCCTTCCCTTGTCCATCACCGCGAAGGACGCGCGGGACATCCTAGGGTTCTACGGACTCCCTGGAGGATGGAAGCCCGGCGGGTTCCGGATGTCGCTGATCGAGACCATCGAACGCGCAGACCCTGCCAACCGTCGCGCCCTGGCGCTGGGGTTCCCCGGCACTGTCGCAGCATTCGAGATCTGCCAGCACAACGTGGCGGGGATCCAACTCATCGCATCGGAGGACGAGTCGTGAGCGAGTTCCGGGTGACCTTCGGACAGAAGTACCTGCGTGAGACGCACCCGATGTGGGCTGGGGCGAGCCCCGACGGGTGGCTCTCCATCGACGCTGACAGCCACGATGAGGCGCGCGGCGCTGCCGTTCGGATGCTCGGCACGGCATGGAGTGACATCGGAGCTGCCAAGGATGACGATCATCACTGGTATGCGAGGGGTGAGTTGCATCGGGTCTCGGCTGCGCACCTCGATTTCAGCGCAGTGTCGGTGTGCGCAGAGTGCATGTCCGGGGAGTGCTGGGCGGGTGAGCTCATGTGCGAGGGCGCGAAGGGCGCAGGCATGGTCTCCGTCCCCGCATGGCAGGCGTCCGACACCAAGACACAGAGGGCCGGACGCGCAGGCGAGGTGTGCGAGTGCGGGCGCCCCGCGACGACGACCACGCGCACCTCGGCTGGCGTGGTCGCGTGGTGTGGTCTGCCCGTCATGGGCCCACCACCGGGCAGCCCCGAGGCGCTGCAGGAAGCCGCGGCGCACGACATGGCAGCGGACACCGCGCGGCGCGTGGACTCCCAAGCTGCGGGGCTCACTCTGATCAGGATCGGCACCCTCGCCCGTCAGATGGAGACCATGGGCGGGATCGCCGCGCACGGCCAGGATCTGCTCGACATCATGGACACGATGAGCCGCATGGTCGAGGATCGGTCCGTCAATGAGTGACCTGATCCCCTTTGTCATGCTCAGCATCGCCGTGATCGCACTGACTCTGACCAACCTGATGCAGACCAGGTGGATCAGCCGCATCAACCGCCGCGTCCTCGAACTTGAGTACCCACATGCGGCAGAGCGGAGGTGGCGAGGCTGCGACGTGTCACCTGAGCAACGCAGTAACGCACCAACGCAATAACGAACGGCCCGGCGTAGGAATAGACCTCCTGACGCCGGACCTAGGTACGAACCTCCTCTAGAAAGGCCGCACCCTATGAACCACCGTAAGGCAACCCACTATGAGCAGGTGGTCGGCACCGGCCGGCGCAGCCTTCGACTCCCCCGCCCTCGGCTCCCCTGGCGCCGCCAGGTCGACGTCGTCGTCCAGCGGGCGGTGATCTGATGAGCATTGTCACCGCAGTGATTCTCATGCTCCTGGTCGGGATCATCGTCGGCATCCGGTCCAAGAAGTTGACCTGGACCGAACTCATCGTCTGCGGGATGTTCGGTCTCCTCCTGGGTGGCACGAGCGTCGGCATCTCGATCAATCGCGCCATCCTGTCTGGGGTCGCGACTGTCGCCCCCACCATCACGGGGTGGTTCTCGTGAGGCGCTGCCGTTGGATCTGGGGCCCGGACGCGCGCGACGTGGTGCAGGTCGGGCAGTGAGCATCATGACGACAGCTGCGAAGGCTCGCGGAGGGGTCAAGGCCGCAGGGTCGTGGGCAGGGTGGCCGCTCGGGTGGTCCCTGGTCACGGACGCCACGACGCAGACGCGCAAGCACCCACGGGCTGCGTCTGTATGGGTGCTTGCCGTGGCCGGGTCCATCTACCTCCAACAGCCCATGCGGGCACTGGAGATCTTCGCGGTCGTCGCCACGCCTGCGGTCGTCGTCGCGGCAGTGTCGCGGGCGTTCCCCAACCTCTGGCATCGGCGGGTTGCGGCACCACGGGCTCGTAAAGGATGGGTCAAGAGGGCGCATGCGGCATGGCCCCGGATCTGTGATGAGAACAGGCTCAACGGGTCCATCACGGTTCAGCGCAAGGTCAAGGAGACGTTCAAGAAGAGGGGGCAGTCCCGCACGAGATGGGTCATCAAGGATGAGTTGGTCATAACCAGCCCCAAGCTCGTGGACGTCGTCTACCGGGCGGGCATCCTGACCCTGACCATCACCCCTCGCGGTGGGCAGAGGTTCACAGACCTGCGCAGCGTGGCCGAGTCCATCAGCGACACGTTCGGTGGGTTGTCGCACCGGGCGATCAAAGGCGCCCACGCGGTGATGACCCTGGAGATCATCATGGTCGATCACCTGGGCGAGTCGCAGGACGCGACGATGCCCAAGCCTGCCGGGGGCAGACCTGTCCCCAAGGAGTTGCGGCTGGGGTGGCGCGAGGACGGCCGGCCATGGGTGGAGCGGCTCACCCACACGCTGATCGCCGGCAGGTCCCGCAGTGGCAAGGCGTCAGCCATGTGGGCGTACCTCTGCCAGCTCGCACCATGGGTCGCCACTGGGCATGTCATCCTCCTTGGCATCGACCTCAAGGGCGGCACCGAACTCAAGATGGGTGCCGGAATGTTCAGGGAGATGGCGACAAAAGTCCCAGAGGCGATCCTGCTGCTCCAGCGACTCGTGGACGAGATGGACGACCGGGCCGACAAGATGGCCGGGCACGCCAGGGAGCACATTGCCAGCCTGAGCACGCCGACGATCATCCTGTGCATCGACGAACTGGCCAGCTTAACGAAGTACTCGACCGCAGCGCAGGGCAAAGAAGTCGACCGGCTGCTACCGATGCTACTGAGTAAGGGCGCGGGGCTGGGTGTGATCGTCATCGGGTGCATGCAGGACCCCCGCAAGGATGTCCTCGGCTACCGGAACCTCTTCTTGCGGTTCATTGCGTTGGCGCTGGAGAGTCCGACTGAAACGGAGATGGTGCTGGGGACACGGCAGGCATTGGCCCATGAGATCCCGGAGTCGGCCCCGGGTGTGGGGTTCGTCATCGACCCGGACCGGAGCCCAGTCAAGGTCCGCGCGTACTACTGGACCAACGCGCTGCTGCGGGCAGTGGCGCGAGAGTTCCCTCCGTTGCGCACGCAACGCCCCGACCCGACGCCGACCGTTCCGCGTCAGGCTCGGCGCGGAACGGCGGAGCACAACGCTGCGCTGGCCAAGAAAGCCGCACAGGCCGCCGAGGACAAGGCCGCACTAGCTGACCTCGAATCGCAGATCGGCGATGTCGACTACGGAGACTTTGGCGAAGCCGGGTAACGCGTGCCCCCAAACTCCGAGTGACACAGCCTCAATACCCCTACGGCAGCCCAAACCCAACCACGAAAACCCAAGATCAATGGGATGACAAAGGGGCGATGAGACTGCTGCCTACGAACCGCCCGGGACTACCTGCAATGCAACGACTAGACGCACTGGATCAGCCGAATTTTGCCTCAGCTTCCGTGCCAACAAGTTGTCCCACGCTGAGCCTAATCAGCCTGTCAAGCATCTAGTCGTAACAAGCACTGTCCCGGGCGCGTCGCAGCAGCCTCATCGCCCCTATTGTCAGCCCAGATCGATGGCTTTCCCTGTGACGTCTTGGGCTGCCGTAGCGCCTTGGTCGGATGTCACTCGGAGTTCGGTCCCACGCGTCACCCTGCGCGCCAAGTGACCCCGCCAGTCGTAATCCTGATCCGCAACGAGCAGTGCGTGCAGCGTGTCTGCCGTCGCGCCTGCGGGCTGCATGTTCGCAGCCACGCGCCGGACCGCACCCACTGTTCTGCCATGCGTGTCAGCGATCACCTCCCATGACACCCCCTCGCGGACCTCAGCCACTATCCGCCCATACTCGTCGTCGTTCCACCCTCTGCCGACTCGTGCCGGCATGGGATTGGGGTAGTCGGGGATTGGGACCAGTGGGTCTGTTTCAAGTAGGTATGCGAGTTCATACAAGCTTTGGATGTACCTGATCCGGGCTGGATCTTGCACTACTGCGAGGCCTGCGTTGTGTTCAATAGTCCCTCGCCTCGGTCTCGGCGGCCTCATCGGAGCAGCTCTTCAAGAGTGAACACGATGCGCGGAGGGATCGTGTACCCACGACGAGGATCAGGGCCAATAACGTGAGCGTCACTGTCATCATCCAAGATCCCAGCGTCCACGAAGCCGTCGATACACGCCTTGAATGTGGGGAAGTAGTTACTGACGTCCCGGCGCAGGTTGTTGGCGATATGGACAGTCGCGATGATCCGCGTGAACCCAAGAGGCTTGTCTCTGGGCACCGTGTCATCCAGTCGCGCAGCGGCCCATCCTGCGGTGCGCCACAGCCGTACCTGTTCGACCCGTTGCCATTCGGCCAGCAGCTTACTGACCGTCATGTAGGGATGAGTTTGAGGCACTGTGATCGAGTAGGTGACGGAGTCCGGTTGGGGTGAGTCAACCGCTGCGACGGTCGCAAGCACTGTGGCTCGCTTGGTTCTCGCTTTAGACGCGGAGGTCTTTACTGCCGGAGATTTTGGGATCATGCGAGGTCGCTGCTCGCGCACCTTGGGCTTTTTAGGTGGCGGTTTTTGTGTAGGTGATCCGTATCTGCGCCACGCGTTGTAGTGCGTGGGACACCAGTCACGAGCTACAGCAAGCGATTCACAGTGATCAACGATGCAGGTACGCTGAAGCATATCGACCCTTCCCGGTCGGTCACGCCCCCGGAATCCTGACAGATTCGCGGGGGTTCTTGCTGCCAATTCTATCGGCTGGGACTGACAACAGCAGGAGCGAAACACCTCTCACTAGATAACTGCATGGACACGCCGCAACGCAGCGCGCATTACCGCGCGCCACCCTGCCACGATGGGCAGCATGAGACCCAAAGAGCAGCCCCTGACCCCCGACGAGGCCGCATGTCTCGCCCGTGTCCGCTCGGCAGCGAAGGCCGTGCGCGACGCTGAGTCCCGGCTCGGCCTCCTGCGCACCACCCGCCTGCGCACCGTCCGCCAGGAGGCGTCGACCCTGGCCGGCATCGGCTGGACCCGGGCCGGCCGCGAGCTAGGTGGGCTCATTGGTGCGTCATCGCTGCGGGCGTGGACGGTCGGACTCGTGGATGTCGAGGCGGAGCAGTGAGCGCGCGCCCGTCACCACCGGAGGCGCGCGCCTTCACTGTGAGTGAGCAGCGCGCGATCACCTTCGAGCGCGTCGCGCTGTACGTCGTGTTCTTGGTCGCGCTCATCGCCGCCGTCATCAGCTTCGTGGCGCTGTCGTGGTTCGGATCTCAGATGGGCATGGGGTTGGTCGCGCCGCTCATGCCGTTGGCGATTGACGGCTTCGCGGTCGCGTGCTCTGTCGGTGTGGTGCGGTCGCAGTCGTCAGGTGAGCGCGCGCGCCAGCGCGCCAGTGAGTGGGTGGGGTTGGCGTTGGCGCTGTCGCTGAGTATCGCGGGGAACATTCAGCACGCATTGACGCAGGGCTCGCCGGCCGCGCCGCGCTTCCTGGTCGTGGCCTACGGTGCGGCCATCCCTGTGATCGTGGCCTATGGGATCCACGTGTACGGGCGCGCGATGGCGAACGGGATCAGCGCGCACGTGCTGGTGGATGCGCGCGACGAGCTCCGGTTCGATCTCGTCCATCTGGGTGACGAAGGCGCGCGTCCGAGCACACCCAAGGCGCGCGCACCACGCGCGTCGAGCACGCGCGCGCCTGCCGCGCCTGTGCGCGCGCTCTCGGACAAGGACCGGATGCGCGCGCTGTTCGATGAGGCGCGCGCGTCGGGTGCGCGCATTGATGCCGCGCAGATGCATCGAGAGGTGGGGGCGCGCGTGAACCCGGCGACGTCGCGCAAATGGGTCGCGGCGTGGCAGGCGGAGCCGAGTTCGCCGCATCTCGTGGCGTCAGCCGGGGGCTGAAAAGTTTTTCCACCAGACCCTTGCGCATGTCCTGAAGTAGGACATAGTCTCTGGTCATGAGGACGAGGGCACCAAGGCCCACGACCACTCCACACAGGGAGACACCATGAACGCCAAGACCTGCACCGCATGCAAGGCACTGGCTCCGATGGGGATCAGGTGCAACCACCACCGCACCGAGTCCAGCACCACCCGCATCGTCCGTCAGGCCACCGAGGCTGGACACGAGGTCACCGGCACCCGCATCGAGCAGGCACTGCAGGCCGAAAAGATCCTCGGTGCTCGTCCCGTCTACGCCAACTGACCGCCGGCCTGCCCGGGTCCAGCCCGGCACCGAGGCTCACGACCTCGGCAGGCACGCAGATCAAGGGCATCAGGCCCATGGTCACCCCAGAGAGGGAGCACGCCATGACCACCACCAAACTCGGATCCTGGGTCAGCGTCATTGGATCAGTCAGCCCGTACGACGACCTCGTGAACGCCACGGGCAACTCCGACGTCGACTTCGACATGGACGCCGCCGAGAACGACTACCGGAATGCGATCCACCAGATGCTCCCCGGCTCGCTGAACCTGATCGGCGACGAGTTCATCGGCGACATCGACGACGACGAGATCCCCGAGAACTGGGACGTGACACTGAAGGAAGAGCTCCAGAACTTCGACCTCTGGCCGATCCTCGATGCGCACATGCTCACCACCTACACCGCGCGCTACGCCGACGAGAGTGACCCGTCATACACGAGCAGCGACGACGCGACGGGCCTCCGGCTGGACGACTGGCGCGGCGGCTGGGTACTGGAGGACGCCAATGGCGCCTACGTCGCACACCTCGGCCCGATGCACGGATACCGGGACGACATCCGCAACGCGCTGGGCGACATCAATCGCGGCACCGGCCCGGACGCCATCAGCATCGAGCCGATCACGATCGAGCCAACTGGCGCCAACATCGAGGGTCAGACCAACCCCTCGAACTCACACACCCGCTCGCTTGAGTGGACCATCCAAGCCTGACTCTGTCACCCACTGCGCCCCTCCTCCAATCCAGGAGGAGGGGCGCACCCCATTGA
>Ga0129318_10000067_pt1 | contig 11194 bp, 10 predicted proteins | sample CPB1_08_DNA_FD_94475 | JGI IMG/M metagenome (GOLD analysis project Ga0129318, IMG submission 94475) | Freshwater to marine salinity gradient microbial communities from Chesapeake Bay, USA - CPBay_Spr_0.1_0.8_DNA | ecosystem: Environmental > Aquatic > Marine > Coastal | place: USA: Chesapeake...
AATTTCCAAGTTACCGCCATCCCAAACTGATGTCAAAGCCCGGATCATCGCGGTCATGGGTGCCGAACCGCTGCGCCGTTTGGCCCGCCAGAACGGCGTGCCAAGTGCACCCGCACTAACTGGCGTTTATGACTTCGGCAACGGGCCACTGAGCTACGCACAGCGCATGAGCGACTGGCTGCAGACCAGCCCCGAAGGCACGCTGTTGATGTGCCACCCAGCGCGAGGTGTCGAAGCCAATGACTCGATTGGCCCAGCCCGACTGCGCGAATACAGCTATCTGGACGGCGCTGAGTTTCAAGCCCAACTTCAAACGCACGGCATCCAATTGATGCGCGGATCTGAACTTTACAAAGCGTGAGTCCCTTGAAGAAACCAAGCTCCTCTCCATCATCGTCTTGGCTTCTGCTCGCGGTACTGTGGGGCATGCTGCTCCTGTTGGCGGCTTGGCGACCTTTGGCGCTGCCCGATGAAGGGCGCTACGGCGAGGTAGGCCGCTGGATGCTGGTCTCTGGCGACTGGCTCACACCGCGCCTGAACGGCATTCCGTTTTTTCACAAACCGCCGCTGCTCTATTGGCTTGAAGCTATCTCCATGAGCATCTTCGGTGTTCATGCCTGGGCCGTGCGCTTGGTGCCCGCCGCGCATGCAGGCTTGATGTTGACGTCCTTATACCTCGCCGCACGGCACATCGGTGGCGAGCGCTTGGCACAGCGCGCAACGGTCATGCTCGGGACCAGCTTGTCGTTTTTGATCGGCGGCCAATACATCAACCACGACATGCTGGTGGCCTGTTGGATCAGCATTGCCATCTGGTCTTTTGCCGCTTCGTTCGCACTGGGTGAAAAGCCTGATCTGCGCTTGGCGCTGGTCGGCTTTGCGGCCTGCGCCTTGGGCGTCCTCAGCAAAGGAATGATCGGCTTTGCCCTGCCCGGTCTGGTCTTGTTGATCTGGCTGATATGGACGCGTCAGCTGCACAAAATGGCACGCCTTCCTTGGCTACGCGGGCTGGCGATGTTTAGCGTGTTGGCGCTGCCGTGGTTTGTGCTGGTGCACCAACAGTTCCCGGGTGTGCTGGACTACATGTTTGGCACACAGCAAGTCAGCCGCTTCACCGGAGCGACCTTCAACAACGCCAGAGCTTGGTGGTTCTACCTTGTCTGCTTGCTGCTGTTGTTATTTCCTTGGGCCCTGTTCATTCGCCCGACGCGCTACGCAGCGCTGGCATCACAAGAAAAAGCCTGGCTCTCTTTGCTGTGGATATGGGTCGTGGCCATCGTTGTATTTTTTTCCATTCCTGCCTCAAAAATCATTGGCTATGTGTTGCCGGTCATGCCCCCCTTGGCGCTGCTATCGGCCATCGGCTACGGCGAATGGATGAAGAATAAAGCGCACCTCAACCGCCGTTTGTTTCCCACCGTTGCAGTGCTGACCGTGCTGCTGGCCGTGGGCGCAACGTTAGAAGCTGGGCGTTTCAGCCAGAAACAAGCCAGTATCGACGTGGCCCGGACCTTGGCGTGTGACGCGTCAACTCAAGACACGGTCTATGTGCTGGATGGTTTTCCGTACGATTTGCCGTTTTACACCGGTGCCACAAAGCCCATGGTCATCCTTCAGGATTGGGCTGAAGACCGCCGCAGCGCGGGCGACAGCTGGCAACGTGAACTCTTTGAGGGTGCCAATTTCGATGCCCCTGCAGGCCAAGTTTTACAAGGGCCCGAAGTGCTGACAGCCGCGGGCCAAAGCCCTGGCAACTGGCTGCTGTTGCCAAGCGCCATGCCAAGCCAAGAGAGGCCCTCTGGCTGGACGAGCGTGAATCAAGGCGTCAGCTGGACGCTGCTGCGCTCAGCGGGCAAAAGCCCAGTAACGGCTCAGCAGAAAGGTTTGCCCGGCTGCAAGCACTAAGGCCAACAGCAGGGCCGGCATGTCTGCCCAGCCAAAGCCACGCAGCATCAACATAAAGACCAGCTCATTGCAAACAAAACCGGCCAAGGCCGTCACGGCGAAGCGCCGCAAACTTTGCAAGAAACTGGTCTTTGTGTCTTGAAAACTCAGCCGGCGATGACCGACAAAGCTGACACAAAAAGCGACTGCAAAACCAAGCGCGTTGGCCAGCTCCGGCAGCATCAGGTCCTTGGTCAACGCAAACACCAGTACATGCGTCAGCGCAGCGCTCGCACCAACCGCCAAGAACCACATACCCACCAGACGTGACGTCATGAATCTGCCTCACAGCAAGGGCGCGTCGGTCGGCGCAACCACTTGCGCGGGCAGACCGGCACCGTCACGCTGGCGCACCAAGAAAGTGGGCCGCTGTTTCACCTCTTCATAAATGCGCCCAACATACTCCGCCACAATGCCAAGGCCCAGCATTTGAACGCCACTCAAAAACATCGTGCTGACCATGATGGTGGCGTAGCCCGGCACCTCAATGCCCCAAGCGAAAAATTCAAACGTTATCCAAAAACCATAAGCAATAGACAACACCGCCATCGCCAGCCCCAACAAGGCCAACAAGCGCAACGGTGCGATCGAGAATGCGGTGAAGCCGGTCAAGGCTAATTTCACAGATCCCATCAAACCAAAGTTGCTCTTGCCTTCTTGGCGCAGCAACGGTTCATAGTCAATCGCGATGCTCGGGAAACCCACCCACGCGTAAAGTCCCTTCATGAAACGATTGCGCTCAGGCAAGGCATTCAGTGCCGCCACCACCGCGCGGTCCATCAAGCGAAAATCGCCGGCATGGGCTGGGATCTGTACGCGATTGCCAAAGTTCACCAGTTCATAAAACAAGCCGGTGAGGTGACGCTGCAAGGGCGACTGATCGAGGCGCGACCGACGCACGGCGTAAACCACATCCATGCCCTTCTGCCAGTGCGCCAGCATCTCCGGCAATAGCGTCACCGGGTGCTGGCCATCGGCATCCATCAAGACAACCACGTCACCGCGCGCAGCCTGCAAACCGGCCGTCAATGCACACTCTTTGCCAAAATTACGCGACAACTCCAGCACCACAAGCTCAGGATAAATCTCACTCAAACCACGCGCCACCTTCAGCGTGTCATCTCGACTGCCATCATCAATGACGATCAATTCAACCGCCGAGAAAAGCCGGTGCAAAGCCTGCAAAATCTCAGGAACCACATTCGGAAGGTTGCCGGCTTCATTGAAAGCGGGCAAGACGCAAGAAACGGTGGGTATTCGGTGTTGGCGAGAAGTCATAACCCAACATCATGCCAAAGAATAGAGCTGCTTTCAGCCTTTATTTCAAACACTCAAGTGACCTCTGGTGCCTCGTAAAACCTGACCGTGTTACGGCCGGCATCTTTGGCTTGGTACATGGCCGTGTCGGCCCACTTGAGGATGTCTTCCTCACTGGCCTCGTGGCCGCCATAAGTGACCACACCGATGCTGGCGGTGCAGCGATGCTCGATCGTAGTGTCCGGTTTGCCCTTGGCCTTGAGCGGGAACAAGTATGGCTCGGCCAGCTTGGCTCGAATTTTCTCAGCAACAATTTTGGCCTGTGTTGCTGACTCAGCTTTGTCCAAACCAAAATCACTCAACAACACCACGAACTCGTCGCCGCCAAAACGCGAGACCGTGTCGATGCTGCGCACACACACCTGCATGCGCCTTGCGACTTCTACCAACAACAAGTCGCCCATCTTGTGGCCGTGCAAGTCGTTGAGCGGTTTGAAGTTGTCCAGATCAACGAACATCAAGGCACCATATCGGCTACTGCGTTTGACCGACGCCATGTCGTGAATCAAGCGGTCAACCAACAAACGGCGATTAGGCAACTTCGTGAGTTCGTCATAAAAAGCCAACTCACGAACTTGGTCTTCCATTTTTTTGCGCTCCGTGTCGTCCCGATTACTCCCCCGAAAACCATTCGGGTTGCCAGTTGCATCGAAAACGGAGCGACAGACATGGGAAATCCACCGAGTCTCACCATCTTTGGTTTGAATTCGAAACAATATTGGCAAAGGAATGCCGCGCTCTGACACTTGATGCGAATGCCCAGCGAAAAGTACTTGATCATCGGGATGGATCACCCGCAGCATGAGTGTCGGATCCGCATAAAACTCATTGGCTGTGTAACCGGAAACTTCCTCACATGAGGGCGACACGTAGCGCAGCGAGCCATCCGGCAACAACCAATACTCCCAGTCGGAGGTTAAATCTGCCACCGTTCGGTAGCGAAATTCTGCTTCCCTGATCGCGATTTCGGTTTGCTTTTGGTCGGTGATGTCCTGCACAATACCAACCATGCGCTGGCCATCTCCATTGAGGCTATTTTGTTGTTCCCCGACGGCCCAGATCCAGCGTATTTCGCCATCGATACGACGAATTCGACATTGAAAATTCCACTGGCGATTCTGTTTCAGCGCTTCAATGAATTTTTGATCAACCGCAGCGCGGTCATCCAGCAACACGTGCTGCAAAAACATCTCGTAAGTCCAAGTTGCCAAAGGCTCGGAATAGCCAAAAATTCGATCATGCTCCAGCGACCGATGCGACGTGTGGTCTGTCAGATTCAACTCCCAAGCCCCCGTATGTGTCTTCTCGAGGGCAAAATCGGCTCTTTTTTGAAACTCACGAAGATCTCTTTCTGCTCGGTTTTTAGCCGTCACATCATGCGCAACGACCAGTACGCTGAGCGGCTTACCGGCTTCATCCCGAACCACTCGTGCATTGCAAAGAACATCGTGTGTTCTTCCCGATGCGTGCCGGATTTCCATGGGACAGTCATTCAGGAAACCTTGCAGTAAAACCTGTTGACACTTTTTGTGTGCCTCGACCGGGTTGGTGAAATAGTCAGCAAAGACACTGCCCACCAAAGCCATGCTTGTCATGCCCGTCATGATGACAGCGGCCGAGTTGGTGTCGACAATCTTGCCTTCAGCGTCAATGGTAAAAAAAGGGTCTGGGCTGATGTCAATCAAGTGATGGAAATATTGAGCCGATCGACGCTCACTGTCCGGCCATACATTGCGCCGCTCTAAGCATCGATCGCTTCGTTGCTGCAGAGTCATCGCTCAGCTCTCCAAGCCGCTAACCCAACTGTCACCAAGTTGAATTGTGGACATGTATGCAGATTTCCAGACTGTTTTAAAAATGATAAATTTCAAGAAGCGCTCCCGATGAGGCTGGACCCAATGCCAATGTTCGATGCTTCCAACCTAGCATTGATTAAAGTTAAAAGCCGGGACCCGCAGGACGCTCCAGATCCAACAAAACGCGTCATCAAAAGTCGTTTTGGGGCAAGCTCAAGCCTCAATACATGCGGTGTTTTTGCGTTGAAGAGTATTCTGGGCAGCTTGTTTAACCAGCCTACGATTCCACGACATGCGCAACCTCACTTCGATCCCTTGGCTGAAACGCTTCGCTGATCAACATGGATAAATCTGCAAGCCAAGATCTGCTGGGCGTCTTGGGCGGCATGGGTCCGCTAGCGGGGGCCACCTTTATGAAGCGCTTGGTCGCACTAACGCCCGCCAGATGCGACCAAGACCATATTCCGACCATCTTGTGCAACGACCCACGCGTGCCCGACCGCACCTCGGCCCGCATGGGCCAAGGGGAAGATCCTCTGGCAGCCATGATGAAGGGGATACGCCGCCTTGAAGGCGCCGGGGCTCGGCTCATCGTCATACCCTGCAACACGGCACACCTCTGGTATGAGCAAATGGCGCTGCAGGCCAAGGTACCCATCCTGCACATCGTCGATGCGATTTGTGACGACTTGGCAAGAATGGGTGTTGTCAATGCCTGCATCGGCCTGATGGGCACACCTGCCACGCTAAAGCTAGAGCTTTACCAAGGGCCGTTAGAGCATCGTGGTCACCACGTACTTGAGCCAACCGAAACAGAACTGCAACTGTGCGTCAGCGCCATCTCGGCCGTCAAGAAAAATCACCTAGAAGATGCCTTTTTGCCCGCCGCCGCCTGCATTCGTCAACTGATCGCCCGTGGTGCGGATGCCGTCGTGTTGGGTTGTACCGAATTGCCACTGGCCGTGCCCCATGCGCAACGCGCCCAGTTCGGCATCGTACTGACGGATTCGATAGATGCGCTGGCCAGGTCAGCGATTGACCATTTTGTATTGCCCGATTGAACATACGTCCGAACAACTTGTAGCGGATCGTGCCCACGCATGCCCGGCCTGAAACCGTGGTTGTGTTCGCTCAAGCTTAGATTGATCTGTCGCCATGATAATACCCAGCTCCTGCGCAGCAGCAAGGCAGTTTCTCGATATTGAGTCCAACTTCGCGCACTGTGGTCAGCGTGCTGAAGGACTTGCACCTCCAGAAGTTCGCCTATGGTGAACGCACAAAAAAACGACTGTCTTTTAAACAGTCGATTTCATAAATGGTAGGGCGTGTCAGACTTGAACTGACGACCAAAGGATTCTGGTTTGTGTAGCTTTCACTACTCCCTGGACTATGCCTTCATCGTAGCTTTCGCCTTAGACGGGCGCCGTCTAGTCTCTACACCTTCAAAGTGATTTCTCACTGAGCTTGGCTCGGCATTGGCGTATGCATTGCTGCACTTAGCTTTCACCGAATTTGACGCCATTCACACGAGGAGTTTCCTGCCTCGGTGCACAATTTTTATGAGTCCTCTGCTCTAACCAACTGAGCTAACGCCCCTAACCAACATGGATTGTAAGCGGCATCGGCGTGCGGCCCGCTTAAGTCCAGCTCTCCAATTGCCAACGAAAGTGGTCTTCCCTTCCTGTCCAGCCGCCTCGCCTGTCGGCGACTCTGAATTCGCCGTTGGTTTCCCTTGCCACCCAGCGGCCGATTTCTGGGGCTAGCCAAATAGTGTCTCGCCTCAGCGTGTCAAGCCGACTGAGGTCCGGGTGGTTGAGTCGAATGATTTTTTCTATCCGAACTGTGTCAAAGCGACCACTGGGAAGCACCAGCTTTTCCCAACCCACGACCGTCGTTCTGGCGCTGATCCAATAACGAAAAGATGAACTGCCGGAACGGTAGTGCGTGTTGCTGGATTGGCTTGTCCCAATGGCGAAGTTGTCCAGCCACAGGGGCAGCGATACTTCGTAGGTTTGCAAAAAATCCCAGTAGGGATCTTGTGTGACTTGGCCCCACACGGGCTGAAGTTCATCACCCAAATCCAGATTGTCTTGTGACCGCCGGCTGATGCGTACGCCGCCAGTCATGCCAACTATTTCTTCCTTGACGGTATCAAGCCGTTGGCTGTTGTAGAAATTGAGTTTTTGGTAGGTCCAGCTTTGCCCAAGTGCTGGCGCTCGAATAGCTCCGAATGGCGCACCACTGGTCAACTTGGAACTTGCCAGTGGCGGAAGGTATTGAATCGCGCAGCCCGTGGGAAGCGCCAATAACGCCAGTAGCGATCTACGTTTCAAGACGTCCATACTCACCCCAAATGGTCAGCTTACACCCATCTACAGCTCTTAGCTGTCCCAGTCACCACCGCCCACGTCTGCGCTGCCACCATCGTCCCAAGAACCGGTGTCGTTGACGCCAAAGTTTTGGCCGCCCATGCTGTTGTCGGCAATCGGCTCGAAGCCGTTGCTGTTGTTGTCGGCCAGACGGGTTGATGTGTCGTGGCTGCCTGTGTTGCTGCCCATCAGACTTTTGCCGATAGCTTGCGCCGCCATCACGCCTGCGCCAACCGCCAAGCCAGTGACCAAGCCGCTGGCAATATTGCTTCCCATGCCGCTAGCTGGCTGGCTGGCTGGCTGACCGTAGGCTGGCGCGGGTGCAGTTGCACCGCCCATGCCGAAGGTTTGTGGACCGCTCAAACCATTGGTCATGGGCGCCGGACCACTCGCAGGGACTTGGTTACTAAATGACTGGCCAGCCGGTTGAGGGTGGAACTCGACGGCAGAATCTTTGCGGCGAAAGATCAAGTAGCCAATCAACATCACGCCACCAGCCAACAACAGCGGCATTCCCCAGGAAAAAGAAGATGCTGGCGCAGACTGACTTGCCGAACTGTTGATGTGGCTGGGCGATGAATTGCCATTGCCAGATGCCTGCTGGACAGGCCGGGCAGAAATCTTGGCCCGCAAGCTCTGAACCGCTTCCGGCTTGGCAAATGGCAAACCAGGTGCGAGTGTTTCTGCAGTCGCCAACATGTCGCCGGCGCGGTTGTTCAGCCCTTGCCGAGCAAAGAGCTCAGCCTGCACAAAGTGCGCCTTGGCACTGTTCGGGTGAGCCACCAAGACTTGCTGAATCATGGTCTGCGCTTGATCCATCTTGCCGGACTGAGCCGCGTCATAGACCTGATTCAAGGTAGGTTCAGACTGGGCAAAAGCCAAGCCAAAGCTGAGCATGGCGGCAATGGCGAGCCACTTGCCAAAGCGTTGAGTTAATGCACTGAACATGACATGACCTTTGAAGTATTGAAGCCGGACCGTTGCAAGGTGGAGGCATCTAAAGCCGATGCAAGACCTCCAGAGAATCAAATATTATTTGCTGTGGCTCAACGCCGTGCTCACTAATTTTGACGTGATATCGACGATTTGAATCATTTTTTCGTAAGGCATGCGCATCGGGCCGATGACGCCCAGTGTGCCGACGACTTGACCATCGACCTCATAAGGCGCGGTCACCACGGACAACTCTTGATAGGGGATGACCTGACTCTCACCGCCAATGTAAATACGCACGCCCTCGGCCCGGCTGGAAACGTCCAGCAGCCGCATAAGCTGGGCTTTTTGCTCAAACAAATCAAACAGTTTGCGCAGGCTGCTCATGTCACCAGAAAAGTCGCTGACGGCCAGCAGGTTGCGCTCACCCGAGACCACCACCTCTTCACTGGACTCGATCACTTCTGCGCTGACTTTGACGGCTGCCTGCATCAGGCTGGCAATTTCGCCGCGCAGTGCTTCCACCTCATTTTTAAGTCGCTCGCGCACGACTTCCATGGCCATGCCGGCGTAGTGCGAGTTCAAAAAATTGGCCGCTTCGATCAGCTGGCTCTGCGAAAAATCAGCCTCCGTGAAGATCACGCGGTTTTGAACATCGCCATCCGGCGACACGATGATGACCAAAACCCGCCGGTCTGAAAGCCGAAGAAATTCAATGTGCCGAAACACCGACGTCCGCTTGGGTGCCATCACAACGCCGACGAACTGCGACAAGTTGGAAAGCATATGGGCGGCGTTGGTCAGCACTTTTTGCGGCTGGTCTGGCGCTAACTGATGGCCGCCCATCAGGCCCGAACCCAGCGGCCCCGGCTGCAGTGTGAGCATGGTGTCGACAAACAGCCGATAACCCCTCGCCGTGGGCACTCGCCCGGCGGAAGTGTGCGGGCTGATGATCAGGCCCTGCTCCTCAAGGTCACTCATCACATTGCGGATGGTGGCGGGCGAGAGCTCCACCCCCGAGGCCTTGGACAGCGTGCGCGAGCCCACCGGTTGGCCGTCGGCAATGTAGCGCTCAACCAGCGCTTTCAACAATAACTTCGCACGATCATCAAGCATGCTGGCAATTCTACGGAGCCAAGCGGTCCGGTTGTGATGTAATTTAAAAATGAAGTCAAAATTTCGCCACGTTGCCCTGATTGGCAAGTACCACGCCCAAGGCTCGCGGTCGGCGCTTGAAGGCATTGCGCAATATTTGGGTGCGCAGGGTTGCGAAGTGGCGATGGAAGAAGACACCGCCAGCAATGCCGGAATCACGACTTACCCGATCCTCAGTGTGGCGCAAATTGGCGCGCAATGCGACCTTGGCTTGGTGGTCGGAGGCGACGGCACCATGCTCGGGATTGGTCGACTGCTGGCTCAATTTGGCGTTCCCTTGGTCGGCATCAACCAAGGCCGGCTAGGCTTCATCACCGACATCGCTTTTGAGGAATACCAAACCACGCTGGCGCCTATTTTGCAGGGCCATTACGACGAAGACCCGCGCTGGATGATGCAGGCCAAAGTCGTGCGTGACGGGCACTGTGTGTTCAACGCCACCGCCATGAACGACGTTGTGGTGAACCGAGGCGCTTCGGCAGGCATGGTCGAATTACGGGTTGAAGTCGATGGCCGCTTTGTGGCCAACCAGCGGGCCGACGGTTTGATCATTGCGTCACCCACCGGCTCCACGGCTTACTCTTTGTCGGCGGGTGGACCTTTGCTGCACCCGTCGATTGGCGGTTGGATATTGGTGCCCATCGCACCGCACAACTTGTCAAACCGACCCATCGTCTTGTCAGATCAAGGCGAGGTGGCCGTTGAGATTGTGGCCGGCCGCGATGCCAGCGCAAACTTCGACATGCAAACCCTGACCAGTTTGCTGCATGGCGACCGCATCATCGTTCGACGCTCTGAGCATCAGGTGCGGTTTTTACACCCAGTCGGTTGGAGCTACTTTGACACCTTGCGCAAAAAACTTCACTGGAATGAAGGCCTCGCCTGAGCCATGAGCCTGAAACGCATTTACCTCCGAGACTTTGTCATCGTTCGCGAGCTGGAGCTTGAACTCACCAGCGGCTTCACCGTGCTGACGGGTGAAACAGGCGCCGGCAAGTCAATCCTGATTGACGCCCTGCAACTCGCACTGGGCGCCCGCGCAGACGCCGCCGTGGTGCGCGAAGGCGCAGAGCGCTGCGAGATCAGCGCCGCCTTCAGCTGCACTGCACCGCTGTTGGCGTGGCTGGAAGACAAAGGTTTGCCGATTGAAGACGACTTGCTGCTGCGTCGCACGGTTGACGTGCAGGGCAAGAGCCGCGCATGGATCAATGGCAGCCCGGCCACCGCCACGCAACTCAAAGACATCGCCGACCAGCTGGTCGACATTCACGGCCAACATGCTTGGCAAAGCCTGACCCGGCCTGACTCGGTGCGCGGATTGCTGGATGCCTACGCGGGCGTGTCACTGAGCAAACTAAGTCCTTGCTGGCAAGCTTGGCGCGCTGCCCAAAAAACACTGGACGAAGCCCGCAGCGCACAAGACAGCCTGCAACGCGAACAAGAACGGCTGGCCTGGCAAATTGGCGAACTGGACAAACTGGCCCCAGGTGCCGACGAATGGGATGAGCTCAACACACAGCACAGCCGCCTGTCGAACGCGCAGACATTGCGAGACGCCATTGAAGCGGCGCTGAATGCCTTGCAAGATGCAGATGACAACGCGACCAGCCAACTTGGCCGAGCGATTTCGGCGCTGCAAGCGCAAGCGCACATTGAGCCGCAGTTTGCCGGCCCACTTGA
>Ga0129318_10000068_pt1 | contig 11057 bp, 12 predicted proteins | sample CPB1_08_DNA_FD_94475 | JGI IMG/M metagenome (GOLD analysis project Ga0129318, IMG submission 94475) | Freshwater to marine salinity gradient microbial communities from Chesapeake Bay, USA - CPBay_Spr_0.1_0.8_DNA | ecosystem: Environmental > Aquatic > Marine > Coastal | place: USA: Chesapeake...
ACACCACCCGAGTGGAAGCCACGTTCAAGGCCAAGCGCAGCATCGTGGCAAACAACAGCACCGAAGGAAAGGAGGAAAACTCCAAAGGCTTGCGTGTGCCAATCGCGATCATGATGACCACCAGGCCAATCATGATGTTGAAGGTGAACAAGATGTCCAACAGCAACGGGGGCAGCGGCACCACCAACATCGCCATGATCAGCAAGACCAAAGCGGGCAGACCCAAACCCGCCAAATCAAAGCGGGAGAAGTTCTGTCGGATGGCTGACAGGGTCAAAGTGTTCATGGAGAAGTGGGCGCCGAGAGAGTGAACGGAGATCGGGGGTGTAAAAGTTTCAACACCATTAAGCAAAGTGCATGCCACACAAACCGACACCTGGCCATTGAACCGCTCAATTCCAGCTTGAAAGCTGGTGCGCAAATTGCTCAATCAGGTCATACCACCGCAGAGCGGCAAGAAATTTCCGCTGCATTTGGATTCGCTCAACCCGTCAAAACACCACACAAGACGCCTCGCCCATGACCATTGCATTGATTGACTCACCTGCACGCGCCAGCAACAGCCCCAAAATGAACGCTTTGGAAGTCCAAAACGACAAAGATTTGCGCGCCGAACCATCCGAGTTTGGCCATGTCATGTCCGGCATCCTGAACCCGACAGCCCAGCCCTCCCCCAGTGCGGCCCAAGCCCTGGCGGCAGCAAGCGCCGAGGCACCCGCCCTGAATGGGCAAGCAATGGCCGACAGCGGGCTGGGCCTGTCCTCACTGATGAACCCATTGGGTGGCGACTTTTTGAAAGCGGTGCATTTAGGCCCTCACCTGAACGTCATCACGCCTGAAACCGCAGCACCAGACAAGCAAAGCTTGGAAGCATTTGCCAGGTCTCAGGGTTTGGACGAAACTGCGGTTCAGTGGCTCATGGGCACAGTCCCAGTGATGCCCCCTTTGGGCCTGGCCTTGCCCAAGGCAGAAGCCGCGGCCACGGCAGGCTCTGGCGCAACGGGCGACGTCAGCACAGCACTCAGCAGCGAAAAAATCAACACTTTTGATGGGACACCAGCGACGGCAGGCGGCCTCTCGACTGCCACGACGGTGGATCCCTTGAAGTCAGCGGCCGCCCAGAAACCTGACACGCAGATCACCGCCATCGCCCTGGGCGGTGCCGCACTGTGGGCCATGGCCCAAGCCACGGAGCCAGCACGAACAGCGCCCGCTTCAGCACAAGCCATGTCCGAAGCGGGGCAAGTTCAGATCAATTTGATGACGCCACCAGCGCCAACGGCCATGTGGATGTTGCGCAATGCCATCAACGTGAGCCCGGCCAAAGAAGTCGCAAGCCCCAAGACCGACATCGCCTTGAGCGAAATCGATCTGTCGCAAGAGGCCACGCCTGAACTGCTGGAAAGCCTGGCGCAAAGCATGGAATCTGGCGCTTCAGAAGCGCATCCCACGCCCTTGTCTGGCCACCCAGGCCATCGTCTGGAGATGAATGCAGCCAAAACCCAAGACCCCCAAACCCAAGCCGATAACCCCACAGCGGCAGACGCGGGCAGCGCCCAACGCAGTGAAAAAGTGCACGAGCTGGCCGAAAAAATGGGCCAAGCCGTGGGCAAGCGCATCCTGTCTGAGATGGAAAAAGGCCAGTGGCACCTGAAACTGTCGTTGCGACCTGCGACACTCGGCCACATCGAAGTCGAAATGCGGATGCGCAGCGGTGAGCTTGACGCGGTGTTCACGGCAAACCAAGCTTTGACCCGAGAACTGCTGCAAGACGGCATGTCCAAACTCAAAAACACCCTAAACCAAATGGGCATGGATGTTGCTTCCATGCAGGTAGGCGATGGTCAAACTCAGAAACGTGGCGGAGAGTCGACACCCGGTCAAATGTCAAAATCGACAAATACCGAAAATGGCGATTCAAAATCCACGCAGGCACAACTGATCAGTGTCCCCCGAATGAAAATGGGGCAAGACGGCTGGGATGTGCTGGTTTGACACGCAATCAATCAAGGAATCAAGATGGCAGACGAAGAAATTGAAGTTGAAGGCAAGAAAAAATCGCCCCTGATCAAAATCGTGGTGATTGCACTGGTGGCCATTTTGCTACTGGTCGGCACGGCCGTGGGCACCATGTTCGTCACCGGCTTTTTTGACAAAAAAGACACCCATGCAGCCGAACAAGCGCTGAAACAAATGGAAGAAGGTGCGGCTGACAGCAAGGCCGGTGCCAGCGAGCCAGCGCCACCGCAAAAAGTGGCCAAGGAAACGCCTGAGCTCAAACGCTTTGAAAACAGCTACATGGAGCTGGAAAAGCCCCTGGTCTCCAACCTGACCAACACCCGCAAAGTGATCCAGTTGAACTTGGCCATCATGACGCACTACGACGAACGCGTCTTCAAGAATGCAAAAAAACACGAGTTCGCCTTGCGTTCGGTGGCCCTTGACGCGATGCGCCAGATGACCGATGCCGATCTGGCCAAACCCGAATTCCGAAAAGAGCTCGCAGCCAAGATCCGCGAAGAAATGAACGCCGTCTTGCAAAAGTACGAAGACTTCGGCGGCATTGAAGAGATCTACTTCACCAGCTTTGTGGTGCAGTGACGCGGCCTTTTTGATCGATTTTCATGACCATGGCTGAAACCCAAAACCTCTTGTCGCCGGAAGAACTGGCCGCTTTGTCGGCCAGCTTCAATGACGGCAGCATGGAAGACGACACGGGCTACAACCTGGATGTCCAGGTGCGCAAACACGACTTGGCCGCTGAGGACAGCAGCCTGGGTGTGAACGTCGCCTCTTTGGACATGATCAACGAGCGCTTTATCCGCATGTTCCGACTGGGCATGCTGGAAGTGCTGCGCACCAGCCCCAGGGTCAACCCCACACGGGCGCAAATTGTGCGGTTTGGCGACTACATCAAAGACCTCAAAGCGCCTTTGTCGGTGAACATCATCCGCATGGCCCCCTTGCGTGGCTACGCGATGGTGGTGATCGACACCACGGTGGTCTTCAGTTCGCTGGACAGTTTTTTTGGCGGCTTTGGCCGGGGCGTGGGCCAATTGCCTGCAGGGCGTTTGTTCACCCCAACAGAAGCACGCATCATCAAAATCATCTTGCAGGTGTTTTTCCGATCTTTCAAAGAAGCCTGGGCGCCCGTAGCGCCCATTGACTTTGAACACGTCAGCTCGGAAATCAACCCGCAATTTGCCCAGATCGCGGATGAAAACGATTTGGTGGTGCTCAGTCGGTTTGAATCCGACTCCACCAACCAAGGCTCTGGCTTCATCGACATGGTCATACCCTACGTGGCACTCAAGCCCGTGCGCGATGTGTTGCGCAGCCGTGTTCAAACGGGCGATGGCAACGAAGAATCAGACAAAGTATGGCACTCACAACTGGACGATGCGGTGCGTGACGCAGAGCTCGAAATCCAGATCTTGCTGGGCAAAATGAGCATGTCCATGCACCAGTTGCAAACCATGCAACCAGGCGATGTATTGCCTTTCAAGAAATCCGAATCGGCACGGGCCATGATTGAAGACATGCCCGTCTTCGATGTGGAAGTGGGCGCTTTGGGCAGCCAGGTGGCTGTCAAGATCGTTCAACCCATCAGCCCCAACTTACAAGCCTGACCCCCATTGAGGAACGCCCATGAGCGATATGAACAGCGATACCGAATTCACCCAGGAACCTGCGGCAAAAGGGCAAATCCACGTCGATGTGTTGCAAAACATCCCGGTGACCTTGTCCATCGAAGTCGGCCGAGCCGTGATCAAAATTCGCGACCTGATGCGCCTGACCCAGGGCAGCGTGGTCGAACTCGATCGGATTGCCGGCGAACCGCTGAACCTGTTGGTCAACAACACGGTTGTAGCGCAGGGCGAGGTGGTGCTGGTCAATGACCGCTACGGCATCCGCTTGACCCGCGTCGTGCCCGCCTCCGAGCGGCTCGAAAACCTCTGATCCGGAGTCACTGAAGCATGAGCTCGGCATGGACTTGGGGTGACTGGCTGCAATACCTGTTCAGCTTCGTTTTCGTCATCGGTTTGCTGCTGGCGCTGCTGTGGACCTTGCGCAAATTGCAGAACGGCTCACCGCTGCTGCGCAAAAACACCCAGCGCCTGCAAACACTGGAAACCCTGTCGGTCGGTCCGCGCCAAAAGATCATGCTGATCCGGGTCGACGACCGAGAGGTCCTGGTGGGCATCACGGCCCAACACATGACAGTCCTGAACCCTTGGCCTGCCGCCTCTGACAGCGACGCCCCATCACCTGAAACCACCACACCATGAAGCGTTCTGTTCACCTGGGTCTGATCCTCACCTTGTTGCTGGGCTTGCTGCCCATACTGGCGCAAGCTGCCCCAGACCTGCCGGCCATCACCAGCAGCAACACGGGCAAAGGCACGCAATACAGCATCACGCTGCAATTGCTGGCCTTGATGACCACCCTCTCGGTGTTGCCATCGGTGCTGCTGATGATGACGGCGTTTGTGCGCATCGTGATCGTCATGTCGATCTTGCGCCAAGCCCTGGGCACCGGCCAGACGCCGCCCAACATGGTCATTGTTGGCTTGTCACTGTTTCTGACGCTGTTTGTCATGTCTCCGGTGCTGGACGACGTGTACCAAAACGCCCTGCTTCCTTACATGAATCAAGGCCTGTCGTTTGACAAAGCGCTGGCGGCTGCCGAAAAGCCCATACGGGCCTTCATGCTCTTGCAAACCCGCGAAGACGACATTGCCATCTTCATGGAGATCGCCCGCAACAAAAGCGTGGCCAGCTCGCAGGACGTGCCCTTCATGACCCTGGTGCCGGCCTTCTTGACTTCCGAGTTGAAAAGCGCCTTCACGATTGGGTTCCTGATTTACATCCCCTTTGTCGTGATCGACCTGATCGTGGCCAGCGTCTTGATGTCCATGGGCATGATGATGCTGTCGCCCATGATGATTTCGATGCCGTTCAAGCTGATGCTGTTTGTGCTGGTGGATGGTTGGAGCCTGATCATGGGCTCACTGGCCGCTAGCTTTGCCATGCCTTAAAGGAGCCCCGCATGGACACCGCGATGGTCATTGATTTGGGACGACATGCCTTGTGGACTGCCGTGCTGGTTTGCGCCCCTTTGCTGGGGGTGGCTTTGGCCGTGGGCCTGGTCATCGGCATCATCCAAGCGGCGACATCCATCAACGAGTCGACCTTGAGTTTCATTCCCAAATTGATCGCCTTGGCCCTGGCCTTGCTGGTCTTTGGCAGCTGGCAACTGGTCACCTTGATTGACTTCACGCGCAGTATCTTTCTGCGCATCCCCACCCTGTTCTCCTGAGCACAGGCTGTACGCACCATGAATTTCCTGGCCGCCGACGTCATTGAAAGGTTCTACACCTTCTTGTGGCCCATGCTGCGCATTTCGGCTTTGATGATTTCGGCTCCGATTTTTTCGCTCACAGCATTCAGTCTGCGCTTGCGGATTTTGCTGGCGCTGGTACTGGCCTGGCTGGTCTACCCGCTGCACAATTGGCCGTTGCTCGACCCCTCTACAGCCCCCGGCCTGCTGGAGGTGTTCAACCAAATCATGATCGGCTCGGTCATGGGCCTCATCTTGCAAGTGGTGGTGGGTGCCATTGTGGTGGGTGGTCAAAGCATTGCCGCCGCCATGGGCTTGTCCATGGCCAACATGCTCGACCCCAACATGGGCAACGTGCCGGTCATCTCGCAGCTGATGATCGTCATGTCGACCCTGATCTTTGTGGGCTTTGGCGGCCACGCGATTTTGCTGGGGCTCATCTCGGAATCCTTTCATTCCTTGCCGATCGGCACATCCATCCTGAACCAGAACGTCTATGGTCGCGTGCTGCAGTGGAGCTCGATGGTCTTTTTGGGGGCGGTTTTGATGGCCTTGCCCGTGATGGTGTCGCTGCTGTTCATCAACATTGGCTTGGGTGTGGTCACCCGGGCTGCGCCCAGTTTGAACATTTTTGCGGTGGGTTTTCCCGCCATGATCATTGCGGGCTTCCTGATTTTGATCATCTCGATGGAAAGCATCGGTGCGCGCATCGAGTGGCTGTGGGTGCAGGGTTTCAACGTGGTGCGTGACGTGATGGGGGTGCCCCATGTCTGAAGGCTCCAACGACGACAAAACAGAAGAACCGACGGCCAGGAAACTCAGCAAGGCGCGTGAAGACGGCCAGGTCGCACGCTCGTCTGAACTGCCCGCCGCAGTCATCGTGATTGGCGCGTTTGTGATGCTGCTGATGAGCGGTGGTTGGCTGGTGACGCGCTTGGCCACCATCTTTGCGAATGGCTTTGTGTTTGACCGCACCACCCTCAACAAACCCCTGCTTTTGCCCGCGCATTTTGGCGACCAAATACTGTCAGCGTTCATCACGGTGATGCCCATCATGGTCTTCACTGTGATCGCGGCCATCGTGGCCGCAGGCGTGACCGGCGGTTATCTGTTTTCCTTGCAGGCCGTGGCCCCGAAAGGCTCCAAACTCAGCCTGATCAATGGGCTCGGCCGCATTTTCGGTGCGCACGCGGCAGTGGAACTGGGCAAAGCCGTCCTCAAATTCTGCCTGGTCTCGGCGGTGCTGTGGTGGTCGATCATGTCCAATATGGACGATCTGATTCGAATGGGCCAAATGGGTCTGGAGCCCGCCCTGGCCTCAGCCGGCGTCATGATCATGAAATCGGCATTGCTGGTTGCTTTGAGCTTGGCGCTGATTGCGATGATCGATGTGCCGTACCAGAAATACGCATTCAATAAAAAAATGCGCATGACCAAGCAAGAGGTCAAGGACGAGTACAAGCAAATGGAGGGCAGTCCCGAGGTCAAGGCCCAGATCCGTCGCCGTCAGCGCGAAATGGCCAACTCCCGCATGATGCAGCGGGTCAAAGATGCCGATGTGGTCATCACCAACCCCGAACACTTTGCGGTGGCCCTCGAATACGACCCCACCGGAGACGGTGCGCCCATCATGGTTGCCAAGGGCTCTGACCACATGGCGGCGCTCATCCGCGAAGAAGCCAAAGCCCATGGTGTGCATTTGTTTGAAGCGGCACCGCTGGCACGCGCCATTTACTTCACCACCGAAGTGGAACAACAAGTCCCCGAAGACCTCTACCACGCCGTCGCCCAGGTGATCGCCTATGTCTTCAGCCTCGAGGCGGCTTCGCCCATGAATCCGCCGCAAGACAAACCCAAAGTCAAAGTCCCCCCAAGCATGCTGTTCAACCCCGACGGCAGTCGGCTTGAGAAAGCGGGAGCCCGAGCATGAACATCCAGATCCACCCTGACAGCGCCGCCTTGAACAATTACGTCTTTCGTGCCGCCGATCGCATGCGCATCGATGGCTGCGCCAATGCGGTCGCCCATGAAGGCTTGAGCCTGGCCCTGTATTGCCCCTTTGAGGCCTTGCTCGATCACTATCTGAGTTTGCTGCTGGCCCGCTTGCACCAACAAGCACCGGATCACCGGATCGAGGTCTACTTTCCCGCCAACACCGACTCCTTGCTCGGACGTTTCAACGAAGTGCTGGCCAGCCAAACGCTCAACCAAGCCGTCAAAGCGCCCTCGCAGGTGAACCAGGCCCAAATCTGGATCGTGCACGATGCCCAAACGCTGCCCGAGTCCGAAATCCAGTTGCTGGCGCGTTTGATCCAGAACTTTCCGGGGGCCAACATCCGGGCGATCTTGCTGATGTCGGGCCAGCTCAACGCCAACAAATCGCCCCTGTCGGCATTTGGCCGAAAAATCTTGCGATGGGACATCGAAGCCCCCACCGAAGAACAAGCCCAAGCCGCGCTCGATCTGGCACGCCACGAGGGCAACTTCAACGCGGCTCAGCAATTGATCCAGCGCATCCAGCGCCAACAACGCCCCGAGGTGGACACGCCGTTCTTTGCCGCCCTGCCCGCCAGCGCCCCAAGCGCCGAACCCATCCCAGCGCCCGCTTTGACACTGAAAAACAAGGTGCTCGCCTTTCACCAACGTGGCACTTCGGCCCTGCGCGAAGTGGGGCAGCGCCTGACCCAATCCAGCACATGGCTTCGACAAAACAGCAAGCTGGCGCTGGGCATCGCCTTGGCATTGTTCATGTCGATCATGATGATGCTGTGGATCCAACCAGAAGCGTTTGGCCTGAAGTCGGCGAAACCCATGGCCACGGTGCCGCTCAAGAGCCCGCAACTGGCGGTTGCGCCCCCTGCTGATGTCGCGCCCACGCTCGAGCAAGCCCCTCCGGCCCCCGCCCTGATGGCCCAAACCCCAGCAGAGACTGCCATAGAAGCCCCCGAGGCCACTCAAGAGGCTCAAGCCTGGCTGAAAAAACTGGACGCCAACAGCTTTTTGCTTCAGCACGGCACCTCCAATTCCTACGAAAAAGTGCTGGACATCCAGCGCAAATACCCGGCCCTGAAACAAGCCCAGATCGTGGCGGCTTACCGACCCGGTGAAAAACTGGCTCACTTCGTGATCGTGTCAGGTCCTTACAGCGAGCTCGCGCAAGGCTATGAGGCTTCCAAACGCCCAGGCATTCCCAGAAGCTGGGTTCGCCCAACACGCAGTTTGCAAGAACAGCTCAAAAGCCCGATCTGAGCCATGAAAGCGCCCCAATGACTCGCAAAAAACTCACCACAGACGACTCAGCCAAAGCGGCCCCCGTGCAGCCGGGAGCCAGCGCGGCTGAACAAGCCAGCCCTAAAGTGGCTGCCGCCAAAAAGCCTGCGGCCAAAACCACAACAAATGCCAAAGCCAAGGCCCCATCCCAAATGGCGGCCCAGGTGACCGTTGAAGCCGAGGCTGACAGCTCGTCAGCCCCGACCGAAGTGTCCGCCCCCGCCCCCAAACACACGCCGAAACGGGCACCCCGCAAAACACCCGCCAAGTCGCGCCCGAAAATGACAGCCCAAGCGCCTGAATCGGCTTCGGCTCAAGCGCCGGCGCAGACGCTGGCAACTGCTTCGACTACGCCTCCCGCGCCTTCTCTTGCTCCAGCTTCGGATCCAGCTCCAGCTTCGCCTTCGCCTTCGCCTTCGGCTTCGGATCCTGAGCCTGCGGAGGCCCCTGCGCCAGAGGCCATTCCGAACCAGGAAGCGCCGCTGCTGAACAGCCCGCAAGCCGACACCACGGCGGCGGAACCGGCAACCGAGCCGCCAACCGCAATGCCAGTGGCCGAAGTCACAGCACCAGAACAAGAGCTGCCCGAGGCAAGCACCACGGCCGCCCCTGCGGACGAAGGCACGCCTGAGCCTGAGCCTGAGCCTGAGCCTGAGCCTGAGCCTGAGCCGGCGACAGAAGACAAAGCAGCGACCGAAACGAACCAGGCAGACACGCCCGTTGCACCGGCCGAGGTCTCACCACCAACACCGCCACAGGCGTCCAAACCGGTGGCCAAACCGGCGGCCAAACGCGCGTCGAAACAAAAACCGAAGCGCTCCGCCAACAAAACACCTGCTAAGGCTCGCCCAAAAACGCCAGCGCAAGCCCCTGCAGTCAGCCCAGCAGCAGTTCAGGCATCCGTGATGCTGGACGAAGCCGCACTGTGGGAACAAGACGACCCTGTGAAAAGCCGTTTGGCCCAACTCAGAGCACGCAATGCACTTTTGGAGGAACAACTCCAAAGACTGAAGCCCCCCTTTCAAGCCCGAGGAAAGAAACCATGAGCGAGAACACTTTCAAGCCCGACGCCGAACCACAGGCCAACACCGCCTTGGAGGCCAGCGAGACGCCCGTGTCTGAAAAGCCCACACACGCCACCGAAACAACAACGGCAGCGGCCCCCGCCAAACCCATGCATGTGGGCATCACGGTGGACCAACGCGCGTACCAGCAATACCAGTCACTGGCCCAAGTGGTTCTGGACTCGGCTGACTTGGCGACCAAATCGGCCGAAGCGGCCGCCAACGCCAGCAGCCAGCTGAGAAAAACCACCGCTGACTTCCGTGAGCTCACCGAATCGGGTCATAAAAAGGCCCGGCTTATGCTGGCCATCACGGGTGGCGTGTTGATCGTCTGCCTGATCTTCTTCCTCATCATGGGCGTGCGACTGGTCAGCCGCATCAACCAGCTTGATGCCATGCTGATGGCCGTGGGCAAGCGTGTGGTCGAACTGAATTCGGGCATGGAATCGCTTGAGGGTGTCAACCAAAGCGTCAAAGAACTGGCTTCACAGCAAGTGGCCTTGACCAAATCGCAAGGTCAGATTGAGGGACGCATTGACGCTTCGCTCAAGCAGTCGGAGAGCTTGGTGCAAAAAGTGCCCAGCGAAACCGCCAAACAAGTGGCCGCCAGCAGCGATTCGGTGATTCGCCAGGTTCAGGGCATCAACGCCAAACTGCAAAGCCAGGCCAATGCCGTGCAATCCATGGGCAATGAAGTCAAATCGTTGAAAAGTGCCGTGGGCAATGTCGACTCGCTCAAACGGGATGTCGAAGCCCTGATCACGCTGCAAAAAGAGCGCTATTTGGAAACAGTGCAAAAGAACAACGCCAACGCCTCGCGCGAACGCGCTGTGCAGTTCCCACGCTATGCAGCACCCAAGCCAGCCGAGGCCAATCCTGCGGCAGGAACAGCTGCAAGCACCGCTGCACCTGGATCAGCTGGCTCGGTGGCGATGCCGGCAGCGAAACCCTGAAGTTTTTCAAATGGGCCCGGCGCGTTCCCAACGGCCGGGTCTTACTCGATGCAAACGGCGATGTAGGTCAGGACAAAAACGCCGTTGGGCGGAATTTTTCGCCAATAGCCCATTTCGTTCACGGTGGCCACGACCTGGCCTGTCATTTTGGGCCCGGCATAACTGGTCATTTGCCCCATGCGGTGCATCTTGTAGTTGCAGTCGTATTCGTTGAGGTAACGCCTCGAACGCACGCCTTCGACGTCAGGTGACTTCAGGTCCTGCATTTCCCAGACGCGGCGCACCGTGTCTTCTTTTTCAATCGAATTGCGGTTGACATACAGCGTCACCTCGGGCGTTTCCCCGATGCGGGTCCAAGCGAAGGCCGCCACCGGGGCCAGGCCACCCAGCAAGCCCAGGGCCATTGCTGCCAGACAAAAAGGTCGCATTG
>Ga0129318_10000070_pt1 | contig 11012 bp, 12 predicted proteins | sample CPB1_08_DNA_FD_94475 | JGI IMG/M metagenome (GOLD analysis project Ga0129318, IMG submission 94475) | Freshwater to marine salinity gradient microbial communities from Chesapeake Bay, USA - CPBay_Spr_0.1_0.8_DNA | ecosystem: Environmental > Aquatic > Marine > Coastal | place: USA: Chesapeake...
TGTTGCTGAAGAACCTGTTAATTTAGGTAAAGTTCAGATGGACAGATTCGCAACACAAAAAGCAGAGGATGCTGATTTCCACTTAGGTTATCACCCGATTCCAGTTATTAATTTGCCATCGGGCGGAATGTTTTACCCAGAAGGAACAGAAATTTCTATTCGTTCAGCAAAGGTTGCAGAAATCAGACACTTTTCAACTATTGACGAAACTAATATTCTAGACGTTGACGATAAATTAAATAATATCGTAGAGTCTTGTACAAGAGTTTTATCAGGAACTAAAAAAATGTCTTACAAAGATCTTTGTGAAGAAGACAGATTTTATGTAATTCTTTCTATTAGAGATTTAACATTTCCAGAACCTGAATCTAAATTGACAGTAGATCACTTAGATAAAACAGGTGAAAAGCACACAATTGAAATTAAAAAGGAATACTTTCAGTATTTCAAAATTCCAGAAACATTAGACAAGTACTATGATATGGAATCTAAATCATTTTTAATTGAAACCAAATCATTTGGTACAATTGAAATGAAACCGCCAACAATCGGTGTTATGCAAAAAATGACTGCATATATCAGAGAGAAGCAAAAAACAGGAGGTAAAGTTGATCAATCTGTATTACAAATAATGCCTTATTTAGTTACAGAATGGAGAGGATTTACTGACAATGACATCTTCAGATTTGAAGTTGACATGAATGGATGGTCAAACAAAAAATACAGTTTGATTTATAAATTAGCAGAACAAATGAAGACTGGAATTCAGCCAAACATGTTAGTGGAGATCGGGGACGACGAGGAGGTGGTCCCAATCAGCTTTCGTGACGGAATCAAATCTCTTTTCATTGTTCAAGATTTCGCTGGAGAACTTCTTTAAAACAAAGTTTTATGTGTATTTACACTTACACTTACAACCTTCTGAACTTGAGAAAATGGAATTCTATGAATACCACTACTTACTCAGAGATCTTACAGATCATTTAAAGAAAGAACAAGAGGCAAACAAAGGCCAGCAAGATTCAACATCAGAAATGATGAGCGGTATGAAAATACCAAATATTAAAATGCCAACTATGAGAACACCGTCACTTAAGTGATGGTGTTTTTAATATATAGAATAAGCTATATAAAAGATAACAGATATAAATGAAATTTAATCCAGTACAGGCAATCCAGTCATTATTCTCACCGTTAGATAAATTAAGTGCAGTTTCAGAGGCAGAATTTATCTTGACACAAGATATTCATAAAGTTTTAACAGTAGATTTAAAAGGTGCTGCTAATGATATGGCTTCTGAATTATCTACACAAACTTCTATATTAAAAGATATTAAATCATTGATCAAAGATCAAATTAAAGAATCTAAAAGAAGTAATGATAATAATTCTGGAAGAAATCAAGGCGTTGAAAGCTCTGGTGGATTTCAGCCAATGTCTATGAAAGATACTGGCTTAACTGCTGTAATGATCATAGGTGTTGCGGCTGCGTTAGTTTCTGCTGCAGCTATATTCATGTTTATGCCAGTTTTAAATCCTTTACAGTTGTTATCTGCGCTTGCAGTAGCAGCAACTATAGCTTTAGTGGCTCCAGTGTTTGTTAAAATAGCAGACGTTCTTGGACAAAATCAAGGTCTTATAAGCGCAAGTTATGGCGGTTTTTCAGGTTCAAAACCAGATACTAGCAATATGTTCTCTATAATGGGTGCAACTCTATTAACTATGGTTGGAATTTCAGTTTCATTAGTTATATCAGGCGCTATATTATCTATGATGCCAGTTATTGGTGCTGGACAATTTTTAACAGCCTTAGCTATTGGTCTTATTATGATTCCTTCAGCTTATGCATTTGTTTTATTTGCAAAAACAATTAAAGACAACGAGTTAAAACCTAAAGATATGGGTATGGTTGTCCTTTCATTTCTTGGTGTAGCTGCAGGTATTGTTGGAACTGCATTGATATTTCAAATGTTGCCAGACAATTATAAAGCACCAGATTTATTATGGTCGCTTCAAGTTGGTTTTGCAGTTGCATTATTTTCAGTTTCATTCTTTTTAATTATGAAAGCTGTAAAAGGAGCTACTATAAAACAAATCGCATTTGGTTCATTGGCTATTGGAGCAATCGCATTAGGTATCGTAGGATTATCTTATGCTTTTCAATATTTACCAGATGGCAAATATAAAGCTCCAGATATGACATGGTCGTTAATCGCTGGAACTGCTGTTGCATTATTCGCAGTTTCATTCTATTTTGTAATGAAAGCTGTTAAAGGCGCTAGTCCACAAGAATTACTTTATGGCGCTATAGCCATTCCATTAATAGCAATCGCAATTGCAGGTGTTGCTTGGGTATTTTCACAAGCTGCTAAAACGTTAGATGGATTAAAAGGCCCAGATCCAGTTGAAACCTTAAAAGCAGGTTTAGCTATTTTAGTTTTTGCAATTCCATTTGCTTTATTAGCCATTGTATTCCAAAAATTTGGAGTAGGTGCTAAAGAAGCTTTAATAGGTATTTTAGGAACTGTGGCAGTAGCTGTTGCAATTTTAGCAGTTTCTCACATATTTTCAGTTTTACCAGACACGTTTAAATCACCACCTTTAGAATGGGCTGCAAAAACAGCCGCAGCTATTGGTATATTCGCAATTCCAGTTGGAATCATAGGCGCAATCATCGCGGCTTCTGGTGGTACAGGCGCATTAGCTCTTTTAGCTGGTGTGGTTGGTGTTATATTAATTGCAGGTGGTATCTGGGCTGTATCTTGGATTTTAAGTAAAGTACCAACTGACTTTGTTGGCGGTATGGACTCATTAACACAAGGATTAATGAAGCCATTAAATGGTATGATCGACGTATTTTCAAGATTAAAAACAGAAATAGGTATTGAAAATATGCCAGCTTTAGCAGGTGGTATTGTTTTACTTGCGGGTGCATGGTTAACATTAGTTGGAGCATTAGCTGGTCAAGCAATTGGAGGCTTAGGCGCTTCTATTGCTAATCTAGGTAAATCTATTATAGATGGTATAAGTTCATTCTTTGGCGGTGAAAAGACAAAATCACCAATAGATTTACTTGACATGATTTTAAATAGAGCAAATGCAATCACAACTATATCAAAACCTATGGAAACTGTAGCCAATTCATTTGGTAAAATAGCAGGTTATACAGGTGGAGTAGTCAAAGGATTAGGTGCATGGGGAACATTCATTGAAGAAAAAAATGCTGAAAATTTAGAACGTAGTGCTGAAGCTTCTAGAAAAATAGCAGATTCATATACTAAATTTGCCAAAGCCGCAAACGGTTTAAATATTAAAGCTGTTCAAGCTTCTACTGCAATGTTTACGTCTATTGCTAATTTAGCTAAGCCAGACGCACAGAACGCAATGAAAATTTTAACACAAGATCTTTTAAAGGCAGTAACTGAATTAAGTAAAACTGTAGTTAATTTAGAAACAGCTGTTGAAAAACAAGGTGATAATACAGCTGGAATCATGGAAGAAACTGGTAAAGCTATTGGTGGATTTGTTAAAAAGGTGACAGACGTTGTTACTAATACTGACACTAAAGTTGCAAAATCTATTCCAAAAACAACAGAGCAGGTTAAAGCAGAACAAGCTAAAGCAGCAGATACAACAGCGTTATCTAAAGATATTGCAACATTAACTCAAGCTTTAAATATGTTGGTTCAAAAATTCAACGACAGTTCAGGACAAAATGCACCATTCGTAAGACTTGCACAGTAATGATTACACATATACATATTTGCCAACAACTAGACAAACCGTTTAAGATTTGGAAAAGCGAGCTTTATTGTACAATAGCTCAATGTTTATTGTGGAAGAAATTATATCATTGGCCTACTAAATTATACTGTGATAATGCAACTTATGAAATATTTAAATCTTTAGATATTTTAGAAATATGGGATGAAATCGATACAGATTTATTAAATCAACAAACTTCAATTAACAAAACAAGATTTTGGTCTTCGGGCAAACTTCTTGTTATGAATTCTCAAACTGAACCATATATGATGAGTGACTTGGATTTTGTCAACTTCACGGATATGTTTCAGTTTAATTTTTTTAATGGCTATGATCTTGGTGTTTATCATAAAGAACTTTGGTTTATGAATTCAGCCTATGCAAAACCAAAAGAAAAATTAAAAGAAGTTGATCTTAAGCCCAAACAAAAACTTAATTTTTGGGCCAATCCTTTTAACATGGGTTCTTTTTACATGGGAGACATGAATCTAAATAAAGAATACACTGAACTTTCATTAGAATATATCAATAGAGCTAGTCAATTAGAAACACCTAAATTTAGAAATAATGATTACACTGTTTTTGCAGAGCAGTATCTTTTAGCTGCTCTAGTTTCTAAAAGTAATTACAAATACACGTGCATGTTAGGCGCTAACTTTAAAGATGGCGGTAAATGGCTTAAAAGTAACTCTGGCTTTTGGAGTTTAAAAGAAAGTTATGATTATGCAATACATTTATGGCTTGACAAATACAGTTTCAAACACGATCCTTCAAAACAAGAATGGTACATTGAACTAATTTTAAATAAATTAGAAGACATCTCACCGGAAATAAAGGGCTTTATCTTAAACAAACTCACTGACCTTAATTTAGAAAATAATAAACAATTTCTCGTTTCTTAATATAATTCAGATAACACTGAGTAATGAAGATAATTAGAGCATTTTGGGGAAATCAAGAAAGTCTATGGGACGAAGTTCCATCTAAGCCTTTGTTTGACAACGAAGTTGTTTATGTATACGGTACAGAAAATTATGATCGTTTTGTGTCTATGGGATATGAAGCTGTTTTAGTTCATTATGATTCAACTGAATTGGCGTATAGTACAGTGTATAAACACTTTGTACATAAATTAGATTGTTTAAAAAGAGCAGAACATGCTTACTTGGAATATCTTTTTTTAGACTGGGACGTTAAAGTAGTTAAACCGCTTGATGATAACTTCTGGAATTTAATTAGAACTAGAGCAAGCTTACAATGTCCTTTATATGCGTACCCTTCTGATTATGAAAATAAAGTCTTAGCTAAAATTGAACAAAATCCAGAAGAACAATGGGTTAAAGACTTAGATCCTAATATATTTCCATGGTTGACAGTACAGAATGAAATGTTAATGGCAAATAGTTGGGAATGGGAAGATATAAGAGTCGTACCTAATTTTTGCTTTTTCTATTCTTCTTATACCAAAACAGCTTCTAGATTATTTGAAATATATGAAACTGATGGAATTTTAACATGTATTGAAGAATTCTGCATGTATAAATATGCATCTTGTTCTATAGATGAATATTTAGAAAAATACGAGCCTTTAGTTATTAGAGGTAGAGAAGACGATTGTTTTCATTTTGACTTAACAAAAGACAATGCAATAGAAAGAATAAATAATTATATTGCTACAAAGATTAATAAGGATATTTATTTAATACACGAATAATGAGAGATTTTATAGTTGCACGATCATGGAGAACGTTTGATAAACAACAAGTTGTTGCTTTAGCTGAAATATGTAGATTGATTTCTTTTCACAGGAAAGAAATGAATAAGGCTGAAATTCACATCAATGTGAATAATCCTAATCCTGAAATGCAGGAATTAGCTAGAAAGATAGTACCTGAAAACATAAAGCTTTTCTTCTATGATAATGAATTTTTAGAAGATTATGTTAGAAACTTTGGTATAGAACCAGACGTAAAAGCGTTTAAAGAATGGGAATGGATTTATCATATTCTATTATACCACTACTTATATCATGCTAAAAATGTAAATTACTTATTGACATACGACGATGATATTTTATTTAATGGCTTAGAATTTAAAGACATTATACACTTTGTTTGTTCTAAGATTCCATTTTCAATAGCTGATCAATACCACGATGCTGATAAACCAATGATGGGTAAATTAGTAGAACGTTTCGGTAATGAAGTATTTGAAAACTATTACAGATGCTTTGGTAATAATAAAGCTGGAAATTCTGGTTTCATGGGTTTTAATAACTCGATAATGAGCATGTTTTTTTCAACAAGCGATATGCAATGGTTAATAGATGCTTTTATTTATAGCAGATGGGACCACAAAACAATGCAAGGCACTAGTTGGGATGAATATAAAATTTTATTGCAAGAGCAATCCTTTTTATCTATATTAAATAGAGCATATTCTCAACAAAAACATATTTTGTTAGTCGATACAGACGGTTATATTTTAAGTCAAGACTTAGAACGCATGAAACAAAGTAGAGTAATGCATTTTATTTCAACTACAAAATATGACGAATATTATTTAAATCAAATAGAAGAGCGTTACAATAAACTAAAACAATTATACGCACTTTAAATAGTATCATATGAAAGCAATACACGTAAATTGGACAGCTCCATTTTTTCATAAAGATCGTTTAAGAGGTCATGGTTTTTCAATTACAAAAAACATTAATTCAAAAACATACGAACTTCCAAACTATCAGATACTTTACACTATTTTATCTGCTCTTAGATGGAAGAAACACAATGGACCTATAAAATTATATACAGATTCAGTTGGTTTAAGTTATTACCAACAAATAGGTATAACCAAACTATATGACGAAATAGACACTGAATTTTTAGATAATTTACAAGACGTAGATCCTGCATATTATTGGACTTCTGGTAAAATACAATCTCTTCGCAATGAACAACAACCATTTGTATTTTTAGACCAAGATTTTATAGTTAGAGGCACTATCCCAGAATCATTTTACAATGCTGATATTGGCATTGGTCACTGGGAAATACCAAGAGGTAGTTATTATTTTACAAGAAAGCAATGGGAATCTGAAATTAAACACGTAGAAATACCTGAAAATTATAACTGTAACGCATATTCACCAAATACATCATTTGTTTATTTTGGATCTAATTCTGCAGTAGATGAATATGTCAATGCACATAAGAAGTTAATAAATTCAGGTGATAATGAAGTACCTGAATGGTTTTGGTTAGCAACTGATCAAGGTATTTTAGGACACGTTATCAGAGAACATGAATATTACACAGATACTTTAACTGATAGAATATTTTTAGCTGATAGTGATTATGCTAAAGCAGAAGATAGAAAGTTTGGGTATTCTGAACAGTGGTATTATCCAATGTCATTTGATCCTAGTAAAAATCAATTAGAATGGGAACATGTTTGGTTAGCTAAAGTTGTTTTTGCAAATGATCCAGAATTTATGGAAAGAGAATGTCAAAGATACTATGATGAAATTTGGGATTTAGGCGGACAAGATTATCTGTATTATTTTAATTTAAACAAATATTGGAATAAAGAAAAGCATGGCCATCAACAATAAAATACCAGTTATTAGAGCTTTATGGGGAGAAACTGATCGCACTAAAAACGAAGTGTTTCAAAATCCTATTTTTGCTGATGAGATTGTAATTACTTGGGGCGTTGAGAATGAATCCTTTCTAAAATCATTGGGTTATAAAGTTGTTTGTTTATCAGAATTTTCTTCTGACGCAAATTATTCTACCATACATTCTCATTTCATGCATAAATTATTGGCTGTTCAACACGCTGGTAAAATCTTCGATGAATTTATATTTTTAGATTGGGATTGTTATTTAGCAAAACCAATGGATGATAATTTTTATGAAGAGCTAAGAAATGGTAATGAAATTCAAATACCATTATATGCATATCATGATTCTGAAGGAATTGGTATTGTCGACATCATGACGCATTCAGCTCAAGAAAGATATAATAATGAAGCATCGCCTGCACTAATATCATATATCGAATCTCACGAAGCTCAATTAAGAAAATACTGTTGGACTTTTGAAAATACGTTAGTAACACCAAACTTTAGTTTTGTTTACACTAGAAATCCTAATTTAGGCACTGAATTAATCAAAATCGCAACAGATAATGATATTTTAAATTGTATTGAAGAGCATGCATTTTATTTGTTTGCTGACTGCAGTTTAGATGAATATATTTTAAGATTTGAACCGACTGTAACATATGGAACTCACAATGATACTAGAATGCACATGGAAAGAAAAGGCTATGATTTGTCAAGTGATCCTGTAATTAAAATTAATAAATATATTGATACTAAAGTTAATAAAAATATCTACTTTAAACACATTTAACAATTATGTACTTTAATAAACCCTTAATAGATACGAATATTCCAGATATTAAATATTTGGCGCCAATTCCAGTTTACCAACACCAGTTCGAAGATCATGAATTTCATGATAGACTTTTTCAAATGGGATTCACACACTTAGATGAGTTACAAAGAAGAATGGGCCAAGAGTTACCTGGTCAATTTGACAAAGACAGATATGACGGTTATTCAGATTGGTATGGAAATCAAGATGCTTGGGTTGAAGATGGTTTTCCACCAATTGGCTCAAGATTTTCAGTTCCACCAAATGACTTTTTAGAAATAGACAACGTGGATGTTAAAGAAATGCGTCAGCGTATTATCGAAGCTTTCACACATACTATCAAAGCGATTGGAGCTGTACCTTCAGATGCTGAATTAGATCCTAAGATTACTGAAAGCTGGGCACAGTGGTATGAACCGCATGATGGCAGGGGACACAATAAACACAATCACTGCAGATGGGATCCAAACGAAGCCCCATTCATAGGCTTTTCTGGAGGTTATTACTTATCAGACGGAGAACCTTTCGCTGACCACACATACTCGGGTGCGTTCTGTTTTCATGTTAGGGACTACGACTACTATATAAGACCCAAAAAAGGCATGTTAGTTTTATGGCCTTATGATATTGTACACTCAGTTACACCATTTTATGGCAAATCTCACAGATGCGTTGTTAATTTTAACATTCAAGTTGATAGACCATGATGACAATAATTATAACATCTATTTTAATATGCATTATTATTTATATCTCAGTAAATAAAATAGAGAAGACCATAAAACAAGAAGTTGCTAATGATTTGGCTAAAATGGAAGATAGATCAAAAAGAGAAATAGAGGCCATGAAAGCAAATGTTGCAATTAATGACAGATATATAGAACAATTACACACTAAAATCTCTGAATTAGAAGTTACTTTACAAAATTTTGTAAACAAAAATTAATTTAGTTATATAATAAAAGTTCTTAAACATTACTGGAGGCGTGTCAGAGTGGTCGATTGAGCTAGTCTTGAAAACTAGTGTACCGCAAGGTACCGTAGGTTCGAATCCTACCGCCTCCGCAAGAAAGGAATCAGCATTGGTTCCTTTTCTTTTTACATAAGAGTGGTGCCCATACTCTTGAGGTCCTGAGTCAATAATGGCTTTAGAATTGTTGCAAAGCAATGAAAGGATTTTAATAAAACAAATTAGCACTATGACAACAAATCAACCAAGCGCATACATTGCGCTTAACAACAATCGTTTGCGCGCTTATGCAGACGTCATTTATCTAAAAGACGGAGATGAATTTCAAATTGAAATCTTTAATCCTTACCGAGTTTCCGTTCTTGCAAAAATCTATATCAATAATTCTTTGATTTCAACATCAGGTTTGGTAATTAGACCAGGTCAACGTTATTTCTTAGATCGTTTTATTGATAAAAACAAAAAGTTTAAGTTTAACACTTATACTGTCGATCCAGGTACAACCCCAGAAGTTTTAGAATCGATTAAGAATAATGGTTCAGTTCGAGTTGAATTTTACAAAGAAACTGAAGAAATAATGCCTAGACCTTGGCACGGAATTATTCAAGCTCCATGGAATTCTAATCCATTTGTAGGTCAACCGTATGCTGGCAATGTATTATACAGTAATAATACTGGCTCATCAAACCCAAATCCTATTACTTTTACAACAACATCTTCTACCATGAATGCCAACGCAAGCATTAATGCACATGTTAGTTCTGAAATTGAAACTGGTAGAATCGAAGGTGGATCAAAATCAAAACAAAATTTTAGCACAACTAATCAAGACTTTCAATTCTTTACTTGCGCAGTTTCAGAGTGGAAAATCTTACCAGATTCTCACAAACCTGTTGAAGTAAATGAGATTAGAAATTACTGTTCTTCGTGTGGAACTCGCATGAAAAAGCAAAGCTGGAAGTTTTGCCCTAATTGTGGCGAAAAACTAGATTAATAAATAAAGTATGGCACCACTTTTTAAATTATCTATATTTTTAATACTATTAACTTCATTTAATTTTACACCAAAGCAAAGTATACATGTTAAAAACAATGTGTATGACATCACGTACTCTCAATATTTTGAGCAGCCATTAGATGTTAAATACGACGTGCTGTGTAATTCAAAATCTATTAATTACTTTTCTAGAAAGGGCTTAAATTTCTACACAGTTCCTAATATTCATACTTCTGATGATGCAGATTATTATCATAACGATTATGATAAAGGGCACATGGCTCCAGCTGCGGATTTTAATTGCGATGAAGTCTCTTTAAAAGAAACTTTTTCTTATGTTAATTGTGCACTACAACACAAAGATCTTAATAGAGGTCAATGGAAAGATCTAGAAGCTTATGAAAAGGAACTAGCTATTACTAACAAAGTGTCTATCGAGATCGTTGTAGATTTTACAGGATCTGTTAGAAATGCAACCGGAGCTATGATACCTGTTGGATTTTCTAAAATTATCACTTTAAATGGAAAACTTTTTAAGTCTTATTATTTTCCAAATCAATCACTTAAAGGTTCATATGAAAAATTTTTAGTAAAAAAGTACTAAAATATTTTTTTATGTCAAATGTTTGTTGTATATTTACAGAGTAATTAAAACAAACAAATCATGACAGTATTCACAGTTATCCCCTTTTTCTCAGACGGTATTGAAATTTTTCAAAACGATATTAAAAGTTTTGTAACATTTGATGCAGCTCAATTATATGCGTGGAATGAAATCGATGGTAAAAGATATGAAATAGTTGAAAACGATCTAGAAGATTGTTAATAACTTTTGAAA
>Ga0129318_10000072_pt1 | contig 10853 bp, 18 predicted proteins | sample CPB1_08_DNA_FD_94475 | JGI IMG/M metagenome (GOLD analysis project Ga0129318, IMG submission 94475) | Freshwater to marine salinity gradient microbial communities from Chesapeake Bay, USA - CPBay_Spr_0.1_0.8_DNA | ecosystem: Environmental > Aquatic > Marine > Coastal | place: USA: Chesapeake...
CTTCAGCAAGTCTGCCAACAACTTGTGGGATATCATGATACCCAAGAATACGGCATGGGCTGTGCGCTGGCCACCATGGTTGCCCCTCATCGTCAAGAAAATAACTCACTTCTTGTCCATGAAAATCCATCGGAATTAATACACCCATATGGCATTACTCCTTTGCCGTAGAGTCATCATCGTTGTGCTGTATCAAATGTTCCGTCATCCTCTCTCCGCCCCTGACAAGCGAAGAGTCTGCAGAGTCCGTTGCACAAAGAGATGCGCAGCCCGCGCTGGCAGGTCCTGCTGCTGATACGGCTTGCTCGGGTCAATCCCCTGCGCCTGCAAAAGCACCGCAAGGGGGAGGACTGATTGGCGCACCTCAATGTCGCGAAGGATGACGCGCCGTTCTGTCCATCGCCTCGACTGGGGGATGTCCCAGCCATGCTCACACGGTGGTGTTATCATGCTGGATCATCCTAGAGGTCTGCACAGTGAACGGCGCCATCCGATGCGCCGCGCGTTCCCGTGCCGGATTGCCAACCACCGTTGCGCCCGCCTTCACATCGCGGACCACGACCGCCCCGGCCCCAATCACCGCGCCCTCGTGGAGGATGACGCCCGGAAGAATGACCGCCCCACAGCCAATAATCACATGGTCTTCAATCACACAGGGCGTATGCACTTCCTCATGCTTGCGGGCAAGGTTGGGCAGCTTGCAGTCGAGGATTGAGACGTTCGTCCCTAGAAAGACGTAGTTCCCTACCGTCGTCCCAGCCGCAATCGTGGCGCCGTGCTGAAAGTTGCAGGAATCGCCAATCACGGCACGCTGGCCGATCGAACAGCAATCACCAATGTTACAATCCTTCCCAATACAGGCACCTTCAAGAAGAGTACTATATTGCCAAATCTTTGAGTTGTGTCCAATGAGCACTGTATGATGGACTGTTGCATTGGGAGAGATGAAGACTTCGTAGTGCGCTGTCATACTGTGCCGTGCCTCCCCTACGTATGCGCGTGATAATGCTGGTCATCGGTCACGCGGCTTTCATCCATAAAAATGTATCCCAAATCCTCACGGGACCAGACACGGACCCCATAGTTGCCTTGCGCGTCCTGGGTCGGGAAGACGGCGGCAGGGATGATATGCCCAATTTTTGTATCGAGATCACAGTAGGGCTGAAAGCCAGCCTTGCGACACTTGCTGAAGGCATAGAGGTCTTCATGGGGCGCGGTACGACGTCCAGGCATATTCTCAAAAAAGGGCATACCCACGGCCTCAATCACCTCACGTCTAATCACCGAGCAGGGGCCACCATAACTGTCCACGGGAAGAAGTCCTGTCTTCCCCTTCAACTCGCTCCAACGATAATTGCGAAATTCACCGTTGGGTAACTCATGAAAGAGCGAGGGCTGAAAGCCGAGACTCCGCAGACATACGAGGGGGGCGACAATTGGGAGGTTGTGATCAAGCATTTTATATAATATATCTGGTTGGAATATGTGATCGTCAGCATAGACCGCAAAGAACTCATCTTCCGGTCGCATTTCCTCTATCGCACTATTGACGGCATCTGCGACCCATTGCCCGTTAATACGGATCACCTGCGACCCTGGGGGCAGCATGTGCTGCATCGCGAGCATACAATCGAAGAACCAGCCCCAGCGCATGAGATCGCCGCTGAGGACGCCAATTGTACCGGGGGGATGGACAGGACGCGGTAGCTCAGCCATGGGGGATCCCCTCGCGCATGATGGCAATGTCTACCTCCCCGCGTAACCGCCACGCCTGCCTGTAACAGGCGAGAGCAGCCGCGCCGTCGTGGGGGTAGTCAACGTGCGCACGGTGGCAGAGGCGCTGGGCGCACTGACTCACCCGCAGGAGGGCCTCTACGTCATTGACCGCAATCGTTATGGCAGCGTTCTTGACGTCGTTCGATAGCATATCGTCCCTTCTTCACTCGAGGGCCTGGCAAACAAGCCCAAGGGGTTTCGTTCCGTCATAAGCCTATCACAGTAGGCCAGAATCCGCTCAACGCTTGCATGCGCCACGCCATCCCATACGCCAGGATACGTCGGCCCCATGCCACGCACTGGAGAATGGAAAGACACCTGCCCTTCTGGGATGTCGATGTATAGGACATGGCTATAGAGGCTCTGTTCCGTATCCTTTCCCCAGCCCCAGGGGTGCGACCACTCTGGGCGGTGTGCCAGGAGCAGTGCCCCAATCACATTCAAGGCCTCCTGCTTGCGCATATAGGCGAGATCGCGAAAGCGCGGCCCATTCCCCCCAGCGCTACGGCCACGATAGTGCTTGGCCCGCGCAGAGGCTTTCAGTGCCCGAAAGAGGGCCGCAGCGAGGCGCCCCTCAAAGCCCTGGGCTTCGAGCTGTGCCAGATAGCGGCGCGTGAGGCCCGCAGTGCTGCTATCATTGACAGTCGAGGCATCCAGCATCGCGCTCAGAGTCCTATGTCTTCAGGCGTTGGCACGCGAAAATGCGTCGGGCCTCCAGGCTGGCGCGGGATGCCGATCCGCGCCACCAGCCGGGCTTCCGTGCCGTCCGTCCCCATGGTAGCGCCGTGCAGCAGATTGACACCGAGCGGCAAGGCAAAGAGCAGCGGGTGATGACAGGCGGCACACTGAGCGTGCACGTCCACCATGCAGGCCAGACTGTCCCCGTCCTGGGTGTCTTCCAAACGATGGATCGCGACCTGCGCGTTAAAGGCCAGGTGGTCACACATGCACATTCCTCATGGCATGGGGTCCGTGGGGGGCAGGACGCGAAAGTCCGCAGGATCGCGTCCGTGCAGAGGGGTCCCGATCTGGCCCGCCAGGCGGACTTCGCTCCCGGTAGCATCGCTAATCGCTACATAGAGCAATATCTGGCTGTCCGGCTGCGCAAAGCTGAGGGGCGTGTCGCACGCGTCGCAGCGCACCTGAAGATCGACCATACAGGCTAGATCATTACCCTGCTGGCTCTCGTCAAGGCGATGCACCATCACGGCAGCGGTAAAGGTGGGATGATCACACATGGGGAGATCCTCTTGGGAGGGGGAAGCACGTCCAGCCTGCCAGCACTGCGGAACACTATAGCGGATTGGCAGGCGGGACGCAAAGGGGGCAGAGGGCGCGGGGAGGATGCCTCAGCCTGGCGGCCGGCGCTCGACATAGGTGCGCAGCAACGTGTCGAGGAGCGCGTCCAGGGCGGTGTCGGGAGGGTCCTCGACCGCCAGGCGCTCCAGCCATGCGGCGAGGCGCACGTTCCGATCGCGCCGCGACTGCGCCCGTCCCGCGCGGACATGCACAAGAATAGCCTCGAGGTCTACGGCGTGATTCGCCACCATCTCCGCCATGAGGATCCATCCGTCAGGACTCATCAATTGCCTCCGTGCGCCGCAGCTGCTGGAGCGCGGCAGGGACAGTTATCTGGCTGTCGTGGAGGGGCGCAGGCGCAGGGGCAACCCAAAGAAGCGGCACTTGGCCCTGGGCTTCCTTGACAAAGCCAGGGCGTGGAAGATGTAGTGCCTTGGGTAGGGAGGAGCGTTTCCGTATCCCAATAAATCGCTCATATTCCTTCCAGACAGCGGTAAGTGCCTTGAGGGCCTTGTCACATGCATGCTGTGATTCGAGATAGGTAGCGATGTCGTCATAGGTCCCAAGACTGGGGAATCGCGGATCCACTGCGATATCGCGCAAGAGATCCCCAGCCGGGGTCTGTCGCCGTTTTCTCGTCCGTGCCCATTCTAGAAATGTCATCCTCGTTCCTTCCCCTTATGTGGTTTTGAGGGCCTCGCGCGCGCCCGTCTTCTACTTCGCGCCACGTGGCCCGTCTTCTATTTCGCGCCACGTGGCCCGTCTTCTATTTCGCGCGCGCGTGAAGACATATACGTCTTCACGAGATTTTTTCTCCAAGTGTTCCAGGTGTTCCAAAGTGTTCCGCATGTTTCATCCACTAGGTATGCGGGATTGGAACACCTGGAACACTTGTAATACTTTCCCCCTATTTTCAAGACTCTCCTCCCGCGTATGAGATAACCCAGGGAAAGTCCTCCAACTGTTCCAAGTGTTCCACCTTTTATGCTTCGCGTCCCTCTTCGGGTGCGCTCAGCCCTATACCGAGACGCCATATCCCATTACTGCTACGCTTCGGGAACCCGCGTTCTTCGAGTTGCGTGCCAAACGCTGTTAAGGTCATGGTGTATTCGCCGCCCTGGTCGCACCATTTTTTATAGACGTCGTAGAGGACCCCCATTTTCACACGGGCCTGTGGTTGCTCCACGCAACATTCCTCTAGAAACCGCCCTAATACATCCATGACACTGCGATAGTCTTCCGTGGTCGCGAGGACATCTACGGGCGGACGCAATCCCTCGGCCTGCCACGCAAGACACCCCGCTACCGCCCACCGCAGAATGCCCGGCAACTCCGCAAGCAGGTGGCCTGGCAGGTCTTTATTTTGTTCTGCATCAGGAATGGTTACATTAAAGGGGATACACTTAATGCGGCGCCACATGGCATGGTCCGTGCCGCGAATCGGGGGAAGATGATTGCAGCCGACAATGAGCTTAAATTCGGGTTGAAAGTCGAAGAACTCTTCACGCAGAAAGCGCGCAGTGAGGGTATCATGGCCCGTGAGGCGTTTGACCAACTCCTCATTGAGCCGTCGCCCTTCCCCAATCTCGACGGCGGTGACGAGTCGCGCGCCGCGCAAACGGGCGATGTCATTGGGAATGCCTTCGCCGTGCGTATCTTTCACTAAGAGGGTGGCGCTCGGAGTACTCAAGGCATAGCTGCCGAGCATCGCTTGGAGCGTTTCCAACTCCGTTGTTTTCCCGTTCGAGCCACTGCCATAGTAAAAACACAGGCATTGCTCGGTAGTCGTGCCGGTCAAGGTGTACCCGATAAAGCGTTGCTTAAAAGCAATCAACTCCTGCGCGCTCGTATCGGCCTTTATGCGGTTTTCGATCGCAGCACCACTGAGATTTTCTTCAGCTTCTGGATCTGCAATCGTCCCGCCCATAATGCGCCATTGAAATGCGTCCCAGGTGGGACACGTCGCTTCGGGGTCATAGCCCACGGAGAGGCACTTCGTCAGGAGATCCTGTCGTGCATGCGGACGCGACATCCCTGTATGAAGATCCACCGTACAATTCGCACAGTTGAGTACCCAGGGATTCCGGTCGAGCTCGTCCGGCTGTACGCTGACGCCGGGCTCTGATTGGGCACTCTCGACCATCGCCTTGAGTTTCGCGGTACTGAGGGAGCTTTTGATATGGCGCATGAGCGCCTCGATCTTGGCCTCATCGTCCATGCGCTCGATCTGGCGCGCCAGGCGCTTAATGGTGGACTTGGCCCGGCGCATGATATCTCCACTCGTGTCGCGCTCCCAGTGCGTCCCCGTCCATACCAGCCAGGCATTCCAGGGATAGCAATAGCGCACATCCTCTCCGTGATCTGCAATAAACGCCAGGGCATTGGTATAATCAGAGAGGGGGAGGCTGGTCGGACGGCGCGCCCCATTGGTGTGACGCACCACCTCCTGCTCCTGTGCCTGGCGTTCGCGACAATACAGTGTCCAATCGCGGCGCAGCACCGTGAGGGTATTGCCCGTCAACCGTGCCACTTTCTTGAGCACGGTTTCCACTTCGGAATCAAACAAGGCGGCCTGGTAGAGGGCGGCATAGATGCGGGGGAGCGGCTCAGGCTCCCCCGTCAGGCTCTCGATCCGCGTCAGGACCTCGGTGAGTGTCATAACACCTGCCTTATCCGTGCGCGGAGCCGGTCCTCGCGCGTTGCAGACGTGCGTGGGGCCTCCGTCCGCAGATAGTCCCACACCAACCCTGGCGTGAGGCCTCCCCGCCGCATGGCCTGCTCCGCCCACAGGCGCTGCATGCGATCCCCGTACGCCTGGCGCATCACGGCAGCCAACCCCTCGACGTTGAGCATCGTTACCGCGTCAATGACAAACTCCACCGCGAACTTCAGTGCCACCGGATCTGCAGCGCCCGCCGGTGGCATACGCTGCACGGGCGGTTTGGGCGTCGTGCGCCTGGCCTCCACCGGCAACTCGTCCACAAACAAATCACGCGGGTGGATCGCAATCGCTGCACAAATCGCCTCCGCGGTACAGCCCGCCCAGCACTTGAGCAGCACGCGGTCGCTCGACGCCCGCAGCCGCAGCGAGGGTGTATGATCTTCATGGGCGGGACACAGCACCAGCCAGTTCTCGCCCACGAGGCGCCCACCGCCACACCGGCGCACCATGGCCGCCACACGCTCCTCCGCATCACCGCGTACACAGGGACTCGCTGATGGCATAGACGCCTCCTTTCGCTATGGCGTGCCTATGCGTGCCAATAACGGAGGTGAGGAGATATGCTCCTCCTCATCCCTCACGTATCCACGCCTATTTTCTCGATCATCGCGCCCGAGCAGATAATCTGCCGAGACGCCAAGAACTTCTGCCAGCTTCTCGATGCGCGAGGCCCGTGGGTCCGTCTTGCCTTTCTCAATAGCAATCAGTCCGGCAACACTCATCCCAATGAGCCGCGCAAGGGTCGCCTGGGTGATGTCCAGGCGGGCGCGCTGTTGTCGGATTCGACTTGCTAAGATCGTTGACATAGCCTACCTCCTTGATACAATTTTATTTATTATAATGTACTACTTGTATTTTGTAAAGTTTAATAGTATACTCTAGGCATAAGAAAAGCGGCAGTCTCCCAGCCAGAGTTCCTGCCGCTTCGCGATCACCAACCCTATGAGGAATTGGAACCATGTCTACCATAGCACAGCAGTCCCCTGCAAGCAATGTCTATCACGCGATTCTCCACGACACGCCTGGGGTCCTCGGGAAAGTCGATGGTGTCGTGTATTTCATGGATGAGGGCGGGACCATGACCGTGTTTGAGCCCGACATGATCAACTTTTGCGTGGTGCTTGGCCGGGCGGATTTGGCAGAGACCCAGTGTATCCTCGATACGCTGCATGGCGGCGCGGCACGGATCTGTACGCAGCGTGCGCAGGAGGTGCGATAGGTGCGGGCCTTATGCGACGATGGGGGCTGCGGCCCCTTTCCCCAAAAAGGAGATAGCGATGATTGAGGCAACAAAACATGGATATCCTTTGGCGAACATTCTCTGCCAGGGTACAGGCCGTGAGGTGGTAGCAGACCACCTCCTCTGGGACGGCGCAGCGGTGACGTGTGACCGCTGTGACGCGACGCTCTTCGAGAGCACATTCCGCGAGACGCCGTGGGGCAGTCCGGCTGCGGAGGACCTCGCCGATGACGGATTTAGCGTGCTATGCGTGGCCTGTTTGCAAGACGATGCGGGAAGTCTGGCAGACGCCCCGCACGAGGCGACCTGTCACGGCCATCCCGATGAGGATGGCTGGTGCTGCGTGGCCTGCTGCGGGGCAGGAAGATCGCTTCCTGGGCATTATGCCTGTACGCCGCAGCCAGGGTGCGGACGCTGGCAGGAGCCCGTCGGAGAAGCAGAAGCTCTGCGAGAGACGCGTGCCCAGCAGGAGCAGGAGTTTCTCGCCCAGCATGAGGGCGAGATGCTGACCCTCGCCCTGGCCTTTCACTGGAACCAGCCAGGCTATGAGTTGCACTCCTGGCAAGTCCGTCTCCTCCCGGATGGGTACGAATGTCCACCGGACGGCACCTATGCGGAACTGCTCAATGCGCTGCACGCCTGGCAGGATCACGCGGCGGATGCCCCTGTGCTCCAACGGAGCGAGGCAGGCCAGCGCGAGGATCAGTATCTCATCTATCTCGGCACCGCGAGGGACTGGTGTACGCTATACGTCGCAGATAGCCTCCCTGATTTTTGTGCGATCCAGGAGGCCTTCCCTGCGGTGGTCATCTGGGACGTGGACCAGGTGCGCTATGAATGACGCCGCCTCGCTCTACGAGGGAAGGAGAGGCAGCATGACGCGTGCTGCACTGCGTACGCTTCCTGATGCGGCCTTGGTCGATCGGGCCTATGCGGCTGGACTGACCTGGAGCGCTGTCGAACCGGCATGGCGCGGCCCCTGTATGGACATGCAGTCGGGCTGGTGTACCTGGAATCCCGCCGTTGAGGTCGCGCAGGCCCAGGCCATCTTTCGCCTGCTGCGGGACCGGCAGGGGTGGCTTTTTGGGCAGCAGTGGGTGAGTACGCGACCCGAGGGGAAACAAGGCTTTGTAGAAATCCTGACCCTGGACGCCCACTACTGTGCCACCTATGGGCGGACGCCAGCTACGGAAGCCCGTGCCCTGCTCCTGGTGAGTCTTGCAGCAGTCGAGGGCGTTCCTCTGTCCAACGCAGAGACACCGCCTCTAAGAGAGGCACAAGGAGCGAGGCATGCCTGAATACCCGTTATTGGATCTGCGTGATCGATGGAACGAGGCGCGTGGGGCTGTTGGGGCGCTCGCAGTCCTATCTGCTGAGCTTCTTTCGCAGAGTGAGGGCGCCTGGAGGACGGATATGCGGCATGTGGTCCAGCAGGCGGAGGCAGCGCTTGACGCGCTCCGCGCGCTGCCTCCGGGCCTACTGGAGGGGATTGCGCGGGATCAGTGCTCGCTCATGCGTGAACTTAATGAGGGGCCGGCGTTGCCCGAGGTCCCTCTGTACCACGAGGCAGATTGACGTACTCCCGTGACTAAAGCACGGGATTCTTCGGAGTCGGCGTCAAGCAGCTCACCTGAGACCAGGTAGCCGTTATCATGGTCATAATACCTGCATGTGCGCGGCCAGCATGCAGCTCTGTTGCCCCCCATTAAACAGTCCTGGCGAGTACCAGGCCGTGTGGGTGGCATGACAAGCCCTGATAACTAGAGCGAGGCCACCATTACCCGAGCAATCGGAGAGACGACGCTGGGGACTGGACCGCTGTTTGCCCATCAGCACCGGTTGAAGATTGATCCAGGCAGCAAGACGACTGGCTTGGCCTTGCTCGATGGCAACAAGGTCGTCAGCGGATTCTTTAGGAAGGAACGAGTGGTGGCACACACTGACAGAGAGATTGACCGCATTATCGCCCAGGTCGAGCGTGAGCGGGAAGAGCGGGAGGAGGCCGAGCGCCTCGATGCGGACCTGGAGCGGCTCGAGGCGGAGCCCCTCACGGAGGAACAGATTGACGCCTGTATGGACTATGTATTGCGGCGAGTGCGTGAGGAATAGACGCACTCCTCGCGTCCTCGTTCCCTCTACCGCCCCTGAAATAGGACTAGGGGTAGAAAGCAGTGGTCATGGAGCAGATAACCTATCGCAGTCCCCTCTACTGGCAGGCGACTGACGGGACGGCAGTGCCAGACGATACGATTATTACCTTGAGTCTCGACACCGGGACAATTGAGGTGCGGCATAAGGGTGACTATATTGAAATCCATAAGACAGGCCCCAGTAGCGCCCGCCTGACGATTGAGCCGCGCGTCAGCAATGAAGTCTGGCTGAGAGTCGAACGGTGACCCCCGCCACCGCCCCTGACCCTGTGCCAGGGGCGGCTGTCGAGAGCAACTGCACCCTTTCTCGGAATGGTGAGAGGATGAAGTGTTCTGGGCACACTCTAGCATATCCCCGCGCAGAGTGGTATGCCATGAAAACCGCTGAGAATCGATTCTAGGCGAGGCAATGAGCGAGACATCTAACTTGAACTCATTCCATGCCCAGACGAGACTATGCCCCATCCTGGACAGCGAGAGGGGTATAGACGGCTGGAGAGGATCACCATGTCCCCGCACGCGGGCGATCCTCATTGAGCACATTGAATGCGCCACTGAGACTGTCCGTGACATCATCATGGGGGCCAAACGGAAAGAGGCAGACATCCCCCCGCTCTCCGCTCGTCTCGAGAAAGTCCGCGTTCCAGCTGCCCGCGACCAACGCAATATTGCCGGCCTCCGCCGCCGCACTCGCCGGCTTCGCCCGCTCCGTCTTCGCCCCGGTCTCACGCTTGCCATACACGGCGTAGCCCCTGAGGACGCGCCGTTGATAATCACTCACCACCGCTTTGCCACTACTGCCCGGCTCTTCCCCGAACCAAATTTCGACGCCCTTGCCATCGAGGCGCGCCGTTTGCAGGATCAGATCTTCCACGCCCTTTGCACTCAGCCGTTCCCGGCGCATATCGACCACCCAGTACTGCCCGCCATGTGCCGCGACGAGGAGCCCTACCGTATAGTCTGGATCTGAGACGACGAAACCATTACGGACTTTTTCTTCCGTCCCGGCGCAATCCCACCAGCGCACGAGGCGGGCCATATGCGGGTAGGCATCCACAATGGCAAACCAGTGGCGCTGGAACATCGTGCCGGCAAGGCGCGTGGTGTGGTGCTGCGCTTCGACCAAGAAGGCGGACGGCCCAATCAGCGTGAGCAGGTGACTACACGCCTCGTGATCTTGCCCGGCCCAGGTCGGTGTCCCCGCAACAATGCGCAGTTGGGGTGTCCCATCTGGCGCCATCTCCCGCACCCACCAGTCCGTGTCAGGCAGGTCGGCCAGCGCGGGATAGGGACCTGAGAGATAGCGATCCTGGAGGAACTCAGCGCGGCCATCGGCCAGCTGCGCAAAGATCCCGTCTAGGTTGGGAATATTCTGGACGCCCGCGACGGCGAGGGCATCACTGCCAGTGGGGAGAATCGCACGGGTGAGGGTGGTGATCTTTTTCTGCGTGGTGAGCGAGCTATCATGCTCATCATCGAGATCGTCCAAGAGCAGAAGGTCCACACGATCCGCATCAATGCGCACCCCGCGTGATGCCGTTTCGAGTCCGACCGCATCGAGCGTAAACCCGTCAGCCGTGCGGAGGCGATTGACGCGCCAGCCCCGTGAGTAGCCATACCGACTGATCGAGCGCTGGACATGCGCTCGTTCCAGGGCACTCGCCAC
>Ga0129318_10000074_pt1 | contig 10758 bp, 11 predicted proteins | sample CPB1_08_DNA_FD_94475 | JGI IMG/M metagenome (GOLD analysis project Ga0129318, IMG submission 94475) | Freshwater to marine salinity gradient microbial communities from Chesapeake Bay, USA - CPBay_Spr_0.1_0.8_DNA | ecosystem: Environmental > Aquatic > Marine > Coastal | place: USA: Chesapeake...
AATGCAAACACATCGGACATCTGCTTGAACTTATCAGTAAAAGCCTTTTCAAGTCTGAAATCTATATTAACGTTCCTACCAGTTTTGTAAAGTCTACTATCACCGTAAAGCAAATATGCGATCAATGCTTGAAATTTATCACAAACATCCACTAGTAGTTTAACCTCTGGTGTATAAATTGACAAGTCTACGCCGAACTGATTCATGTAGTCTTGGTCCAAATCATCAAAAATGTCGGAATTACCTGCTACTTTTTTGATGTGAGATTTAGACACCGAGGAAGTATCGCTCAACTCTGTCTCTGGAATATCATGCATCATTGCATAGTCTACTACTTGAGACAAAGGTAATTTGTCATCCATGAATTTATTGCCAGCTATAACATTGCTATTATAGAGTTCCTTCACTTTGGAGTGAAGACGAATGGCGTTCATGGTGACCAAATACTGATGTTCAGCTAGATTTTCATCTTTTTTGAAAGCAACCATGTGCCAACGAATGAGCGTGGAGACTCTCTGGGTAGCAACTAGTGGAATTTTTGCTGCCTGCATTTTTAGGACGCTTTCTTCATGACTATTAAATCACCCACAGAGTGAGCAGAAACCTGCTTATAACCAAACACCCACCATGAACCAATTATCGACACAGTTTTAAACTGCTTTGAATTGCTTCTACTGATTCGCATTTGAATCAAATACGGTACACATTCGTAGTCAAACACGGAGATGTCTATCCATTTTGACCACCATCTAAATTTACCAAATTTTACATCGAGGTCGGTTAGTACGTTTACTTTGTTTGCTCTATCAATCATTATCGAATGCCTCTTGTTCTGTTTCTTCAAGTAACAGCATGTAATCATCAATTACTGCCAAAACATATTTAGTACGCCATTTAGGATTTTCAATATATTCTTCCAAAAGTCCTATAACTTTGGCCACTTTTGGCCAAGGCTCTGTGGCACTACCGGGAACTACGACTAAATCACCAGACTTTATTACCATCTCGTCTGGATACTTGTAAGTGTACAGAGAACTCCACTCACCGTGTGGTTTTCTAAAGGCAACAGTGCAGGCTTTCATTTGGAGACTCCTTCGTTTACTAAATGGAACATCAATTTACAAGGTTAAATCAATAGTAGCTTCCGTTGCAGCGCCTGTACCCAGTAGTTCGATCATTGGTAAATACTCTGGTGCCACATTATCCCGCAACCAGTTGGACAACTTGTCTGGTAATTGCTTGCATCCTGTCCTTACGTTCGTTACTTGATAGTCCACATAATTAACAAAATTAAGCGACAAAGTGATCTTGTGGCCCGTGTCGTTAGCTGCGATGGCTTCACGAATATTGTCGTTACTAAATGTGGCACAACGTCTTGGAAGTTTAGTAACTGTTGTGATTTCCATAATCGGGTTTGGTGACCCGCTGTCTTTTGTGATCTTTTCCCAGCTTGTTTCCTTTTGGTCCGGGTACCAGTTACCGGAATTGCCTTCAAAGACCTCCACATCGAACTTACCAGATTGAACTTCTGCCCATGTTAGATACTTACCGTTTGACCTGTCCTTGTATTTGTTCGAATTGATACGAATGGGGAAAGTGCGAAAATTCATAATGACCTGACCAGCATACTTAGTAGGTAACATCATATCGCTCATACCCTGCGCTACTGTACAATTACGACTAGTGACGAACGGGTAATGACCACCATTGAGCGAGAGCTGAAACCCCTGAGCAATTTCAAGCAGACCGGACTGACCACTGTCTAAGCGGGTAGCAATCTCTTTCGGTACATCACAAATCATGTGGGCCAACGCTGGGATGTCCTTGGCCATCTTAAGCGAGGGGCGACGTAGCATTTTTCTAGCACCACAAGACCCAACGCCATGGGCCGTCGTACCACTACGAGAAAGTCCGTTAACATCGGTGGCTACCTCAGCACCGTCGAAACCCAAAGTACCTCTTTCGTAGCCTTGGTCAAGGGCTTCATCCAAGATAGCTGCCCACGGACTAATGCCAATCTTAGAATGAGGTACGCCGTTTTCCTCTAACTCACGCCAGAGAGCAGGAAGCTCTATCATCCCACCGGGTCCGATGTAGAACTTCTCAAATTTTTCGTGAAGATATAGATTAGAGTTAAAAGTCTGATATAGGAATTTACGACCATCATCAAGAACAACCCAATGCCCACTTTGTGGTGCAAAAGCCTGACATGCAAACTGAAAGTTATTGGAGTTCTCAGCGATGTAACTGGTTAGTTTTCCTTTACCTGATGACCCCGCTTGCGCGTCTAAAAGGGTTGTTAATTTACCTGGATTAAAGAATCGGTTGCAACTTGTATTCATATTTACCTTTGTTAATGTTTAATTGACTCAATTTTGGTTTACATATTCAAACATCGCATTGCCTGCATCATAGATGATGTTCCATTTGTGAGAAATCATGTTTTGCTTCTCGGTTAAAGAAGGATCGAACGTTTCCAGCTGATTTATTAGGACGTGCTTTCTAAAGCTAAAACGATGAAAGCGTTTCATGTATTTACCAGTACCTTTCCAGTACCAGTAATTAGGACGGGTTTCGTGGGTAAGTTTAAATCCGTTCCTGGTATAAACATCACCAGTGCTGTAACGTAGATCAGCAGCGGTAGATAGTGTTTGACTCGGGTTTAACTTCAGGAAACGCTTAAGGAGCTTACTGAATCCACCTACTACAGTGGTATCCTTTAATACTGAAAAACGACCAATATTGAAATCATACTTTGATTTACCGCTAGAGATATTGGGTTTTCCGAATGTAATAACAGATACTAACTGATTATTGTGTGTTAGTCCGTACCTAATTGGTGAGGAATCTTTTCCCATTAGGTGATTCTCGTCTAGAAATTGGCTACAGGTTTTAAAGTCTAATTCGACAACAGTACATTTCCTTGCATAAATACGATTAGATGTCAGACCCAATTTATGCTTTATAATTGATTTCCATATTTCCTGTTTAATTGGGTTTACCCACTCATCTTCAAAAATCTGAAGAAGAGAAATACCCGCTTCGCGGCAAAGCTGCATTTTATCTCTGTGATAAGTAGATGATCTTCTATTCCGAAGTCCTACCCCATCTGTTGAGTGAAAATAAAGTCCGTTGTATTCAATAGCTAATTTATAATCAGAAATATAGATATCTAATTCACTAAATTTGGAAATATTGTAAGAACCGATTACATTGACGCTTAAAGACTTAACGAACTCTAGGATTTCCAGTTCTTTTTTAGAAACAGATAAACCATTGGAGCACTTGGGACAGCCATGACCGTGCGTATGGTCGTGAGCAGTTTGAACAAAACCACCATGAATGGGACAGATAATGTCTAACTTAGACATAGTTCTATGATAAACCGTGTTCGAGTAGTCGTATTTCATCCCATGAATTGAACGAGATGTTTCTACGAAGTAACTGGTTGGTTTTCTAGCAAGGTCGGCTGTAAATTGAAGAGCACATTTTGGACATCCATGTCCACGAGTATGTTTGGATGCCTCTTGACTAAAGACTCCATGTTCGGGGCAAATTATATCAACCTTATCGCAGTTTCTAGTGTATACAACCATAGAGTAATCATATTTATCACCATGTTTTAGCCTACTTTTTTCCTTAAACACATATATACTATCCACGTTTTTAATTCTACTGATTTCTTTACCACATTTGGGACAACCTTTGCCACCCAAATGATGTCCGGGATTTTGTAAAAAATCACCATGCGTTGCACAAGTTATAATAACTTTAGTATTCCATCCGGCATATACTGTTTTGGAGTAATCATATTTGGTCCCATGTTTAAGTCCAGCTTTATCCACAAAATCTTTTGTTCTAGCAACATCATTTAGCATTAATCGGCTACCCGAATAGATTGAACAACCTTTCCCAGCTAAATGACCACTGGGGGCTTGCTCGAAGATACCATGGACAAGGCAAACTATACTAACTTTGGTTTTAGCATTGATATAGTTAACTAATGAGTAGTCGTACTTATCACCATGTATGGTTCTGGCTTTCTTTATGAATGACTCAGTGTTGTTGACTAACATTGTTATAAATCATTATACAAATATTAACAAATATGATATTTACAGTAAATATACACTAGCTGTTCATCATGTGGTCTATTTGTGATGAATCATCCGAACGTTGCTGTTGGTTACCATCATCTGGGTCGTAGACACGGCAAATGGAAAGGTTAGTTTTCAAAACAAAGGGAAAGGGGTCCTGATTACGTGATTTAATCTGTTTAATTTCAGCTACGCCATTCTGCTTTGAATCGTCTGTGGCAACCCAAAACCACGCGTTAGATGCATGGTCTATCATAGATTTGGATAGTCTGATCTCCGAATCCTTTCCCACTTGAACTACGATGGATATTTGTACATTGTTGGTAAGCGCCCATATCTTGGCGAATCTAACTGCTGAACCTAGCTTCTTCCATTGGTCTTCCCCATCTAGGTCATCTAGTAAGCTGATATAGTCAATGCAAATAGAATCGTACCCCCTGCCCTTTGTAGTTAGTAGAAAGTCCTCCATTGTCATACCACGAGAGGGTACTAGAATGTCGTAATAATTTTTTTGTTCTACTAGTTTCTTTTTAAATGCTTTATATTTTTCAGCTATTAGGTCTTTCTCATTTTTGGTGAGTTGACCCGTAGCTATTTTATTAATCGGAACTCCAGACAGATTAGATAGAATCCTAGACTGATTCTCATGTTTGTTCATTTCGAAACTGCCAAGACAGACATTGTATCCAGCATTTACGTTGTTGAGAAATATTTGATTGGCCGTCATTGACTTACCACCGCCAGAAGTGGAACCAATGAGAGCTACGGTGCCTTTGAAGAAACCACCGTTTTTCTCATCAAACACCCTAAATCCAGTCGGAATGAAGATGTCGTTGTCTTCAGTCATAGAAAGAATATTGGAGACCACTGCGTCTGCGTTCCCCTCAAAGCCGTTTCTAAGTATGATGTCATCCATGCTTTTATCCAGCATGGTCTCAGCTAACTTAGATGAGCTGTATTTCATTAATTCATCAATGTCTACTTGGTCCTCATTTAGTTTTTCGTCTAAGTGTTGAACCATTTCGTAGAGGCCACGAACCTTCCGGTAGCATTCCAGGTTATAGACTGCTGAATCCATTTCAACATTATCAGCTATGGTTGTTTGGTCATCTGAAGAGAGAATATCACGAGTGGACTCGGACAGAATTGGGTCAGTTACTAAATTCTCAAAACTAACAATCTCTGAACTTCCTTTTAGTAAGTTTTTTACTCTTTTGAAAGCTTCTTTTGTTGGTAGGTAGTAAAAATGGTTTTCATCCAGCTGACTAAACATCCTAGCGGATAATTGCTTGTCTCTACCGCATATAGTTCTAAGAGCACGAATTTCTAACGACTGGTTCAAAAGTTTCATATTTGTTTTTCGAAATCTAAGTTATTGCGGATGTTTAAAGCTAGAAAGGGTTTGAGCTTCAAATATTTAACAGCAAATTCTAACGGATCTATACCGGAGGTTATTACGTATCTTGGTATCTCACTATTCTTATTGATTAAGTCTCTAACCTGCTCTAATCTGTAAGGAGTTGAATCTTTGTATACATTCGATACGAAGAGAGCAATCGGATTATCAAAGGAAAATGGAATTATGTTATTAGCAACATACCAAGATGGAGATGTCTTTATAGATTGAACTATTTTATGACGTTCATAAATTAAGTCCATTATCCAGGCCCCTACTTGCTTAGGAATGGAATCAGTCCAATTGTTGGATATCACTGTAACTTGATTAGCTAGTGGTTTCTCCTGTATCTTCTTCATTTTTTCCAACTGAATTTTGGTTGATTGCTCGTAGGCTTTTCCATCATCCGAGTATATAAATTCTGATTTGGACAGAAGAGAACTATTTAGTTCGTGCTTGAAGTTAAGCTGGACTAACTCCTCCGGTAATCCTTTGTTCAATAATAATGGTGTGTTTTTTGTTGGCAATGATACTATCAAAGTTCGTGTCCTATGTTTTCTTTCATCGTCTTTTTCTTTACACTCATGTATTCTTTGATCATTCTGGCAGTGGATTCAGAGATTACTGGGTCTAAATGCTTTAAGACCACTTCTTTAAACTCGAACCTAAAACACTTTTGAGCAGCTGAAGTATTTAGTAAGAAATACTTGATAATTGGATTCTTTTTCCCGTCAACAGGAGTTAGAATACGGTTTAATCTTTGAATGGCTCCGCCCTCATTGGATGAGGGTATGAATTCATATATACAGGTCCAAGCTGGCACATTGATACCTGTAGACACCAGTTGCTTATATCCGACAATTATTTTAATATCACCGGTTTTAGCTCTATCTATTGTATTCTTCCTATCCGTTTTAGACATCTGACCATGAAAAGGATATGCTAGTTTTTCTCCAGCTGCTTTATTGATGGCCTTCACTAATCCATCGATCTGAGATATGAAATAGCATGGAATGACAATATGATGACCTTCAGCTACGTCGTCTATAGCGTGTTGAACTATAAGTTTGGTCAAAGGTTTGTCATTCTCGATGGCTCGAATTCCATAAGTCCAGTGTTCTCTCTCTGTATCAAATTCAGTTTTAACGGCTAGTATTTGTGGTCGCAGAGTTCTAGCACTCGTCTCATGAATTACTCCCCCTAGAACTAAGTCCACTAGCGGATATCTGCCATCTTTTCTGAGCGGAGTAGCAGTTAATCCAATAACATATTTGGCGTTGATAGAATTAACCACTCTGAGAATAGTGTCAGCACCCGCTCCATGACATTCGTCGACTAGAACAGTTCCAAATAGGTTTTTTATCCTGTCGAATTTGTCTTTGCCAACATCAGATATAAATGTTTGTGGAGTGCACAAGACAATATCAAACCTCTCGAAATCCTCAACAGATTTGGCGAAGCCACACACATCTTTGCCTAAATCTCTAATATTGGTAAAAGACAGTTCATCTTCTTTACCAGCTACGAAAGTTAAATAGAAGTTATCCAACCACTCTTTTTGACTTGCTATAACAAGAGTCTTCAGACCGTTTTTTGCAGCGATAGCTGCAGCCATAACGGTCTTCCCCGTTCTAGCATTGGACTTCAAAACACCCGATCTGCTAGTACAAGCGGCTACTGCTTCGATTTGATAATCATACAGTAGGTCTGAATTGAACTGAATATCATTTTTAAAAGCAGTATTGGCTCTTTGGTCCAAGACATTATAACCAGGATCAATTAGACCAGATAAGTTAGCACCTCTAGGAACTCCTAAAAAGACCACATCATTAGTTGTTTTGTCTCTGTATAGCTTGTATCTACCGTGATACCCCTTGTTTGCGCACTCCAGACAGGCTTCAGTGGGTTTAGGATTTATATGCCCACGGTCTTCTATTTCTGGACATCTTTTACAAATGCTATCGTTAAACACATGTATGTTGAATTTCCTTTTAACATCGTCTAAGTCATCTGCTAACAGATTAATAGGTATATAGGTTCTTTCTCTAAAAACAACTGGCGTATTGCTCATTTTTTCCTTGAGGTGTAACTCTTTGTCCATATCTATATTGACCGATGACAAAAGTATGTGGTGGGTTGGACATTATATTCCTGAAACATAACATCATGTCTCCCTACGGTATTTCTGTCTCCTGTCGGCTTTTAGTTTTAAGCCCTCTGGCGTTGACCAGAAAGAGGCTCTCTTGTGGTATTTATGGAGCCAATAACAAAATATTAGTCCGATGAGGATTAGTCCGATGAAAAAAGGAATTAAAATATAAAGTAATATTAACATGGTATTGGTCTGTGGTACAGTATGATTCAAGTGTATTATTTTCTTCTGCTAACCTATCTCAGTCGTTTTTAAATCCAGTTTATAGTAGTAGATTTATGCAAAAATTTAGTCTTATCCCCAATAAACCACGCGTGGTTAAAATGGGAAGTAATTGGTCCCTTAGGGGTTCCCACTTTTAGTCTTTTACAAATTATATGCACACGTGTAAGATTTGTTCTTTTAAATAATTCTTTTCTCTTGATAGAAGCCAAGTAAGGAACTGGCAACAACAAAGCCACCTTATAGCTGGCTAGCTCCACCGCTTTTTCTATGAATTCTGTAGCTAAGGGAAAGGGTGGGTTGGTTATAATGTGGTCGTATCTATCAGTTGATTCCAGAAAATCATTGTTGCCGTGTTCTTCGGAGATGTCTGAATACATCATTGATAATGAGTTATTGTTGAATACCTTAACAATATTCAGATTTCCACGAGCAGGTTCACAAATAGTACCATCAAATCTTTCGTGGTCTATTAAAGCCTGGGTTACCCAATGTGGAGTTGGATATAAGTCATTTTTAGCTCTATCTAGATTGTCCAATTTAAGGCCAAATTTACGATTAATGCGTTGTGTTAATTCCACCTAGTGTCCTCTCCTTAACCATAATTTCGAATATCTCTACTATGTTTTTATAAGAATACCCAGCTTTATCTATATCAGTTATCAGATAGGTGCAGAAATCGTTCAGGTTCTTGTGTCTATCCAATAGTTCCTGAACTTTACTTATAATAACACGAACCACCTGCTCCCTTTCAATTCTGGATTTAATAACTAGCAGACTTTTATTAGCAAACTCAGTAACCACATAATTAACTATTGCCTCTATCGCTGTGTTTAAATTCTGTAGATTTCTACTAATACTAACTGTTATCTCGATAATACGTGATCTATAACTCGAATCCTGCAAAATACAGTCCATAATATCATTGGTGGATGGTCTTCCGTTAAGGTGCAAATTTCTGCCTTTTCTATTTTTATGTAGAGTCATGAGTTCTTCATAAACAGTATCATAATTCAACTGTTTACTAGAACTATTAACTAGATTCTTGAAGGACTCAAAGTTGTCATCTTTGGATAATTCCTTTTTAAGATCATCTACTATGCTCATTCCATTCTCCTAAGGTATTCTGTATTTGTTGGAATAACCGCAATTTGGGTAGCACCCCAAGCATTATTATACACAACTAACCCGTCAAACCTATGAATTAGTTCGTAGTTTATATTGCTCTTTTCTATTTTTTCTACGTTGTGATAGGATTGAGAGGAACATATTAACAAATTAGGATGATGCACCACATTGTCAAATAATGTAGAAAACATGTATCCTGTAGGTACCCCACCAGTATCACCAAATTTTATAACATATATATTGATTTGAGGTGTCTTTATGATGGGTTCCTCGGAAATAATACGTTTATCGACCGCTCCATATAGTTTTGGATCAGTGATAAAAACATATTTACCCGAACTGTGATATTTAATAATCATGATAAGAGTGTTATGTAGTCGAAACCAACCGCATCTGTGATATGTACGAACTTTTCAAAAACGGTTATGTCAACCAAATCATTTACACAGCAGTCTACACAATCTGCTAGTAAACTAGGATTGATGGTTATAGCTTTGCTTAGATTTCCCTGTTTTAAATAAATGATGTCCGATGCCTTCATTATCTTAGACTCAACACCAATTTCAAGCTTATCAGTATCGAACTTCATCTTTATAGTTGTATTGGTATCCTTAAGCACTTTTAGATTATTAATAATAGTCTTCAATTCGTTTTTATTAATAACTACTTTCGGTTCATTTTTTGAGTGAATCTTGTTGATCATTCCTTTAACCGATTCAAATTTGAAGCTCGAAGTAGAGCTGAACATCATACGAAGCGAATAGGTATCATCATAAACATTTAATAATGAATCATCTATAGACCAAAAGAAATCCCCCTCAAAGATTTGCTTAATAGTTTCAAAAACACTGGATGGAATAGTAATATCAAAATCTGGACTGGTAAAATCAGTGCTAAGATAAGCAACGTGATAATTATCTCTGATTGATGCTTTCAGCTTGTTATCAATCACCTCAATAGTGAACGGTAAATCCATATCAAATGTTGATGCTAACTGATTTTTTATGGATAGTCTTGAATAGTTGTTAGTCATAAATTGAACTAAGTCAGCATTCAATTTAATACTCGACAGTGGTTTTTTGATTTTGAAATCGGACGTAGAACTAATTAGTGATATTTCGTTTTTATAATTGCCCGAAGACATCTTTAGAGTGGACGGCGAAATATTGATATCCAATTCGGCTCTACCTTTAATAGAACTAGAAAAGAGAGATGCTGAAACCGTAATGAATTTAGTATCCACATCATCAATATATTGAATATCATTGATTTTTACTGATAGCGTTTTGCCTAATTTAGTACCTGTTAGAGTGCAAATATTATTATCAAAGTCTATTCTTATTTCGTCTGGCTTGCCACAGGCTTTGTTTATCTTATTTATAGCATCAGTTATTGTCTTAGTAGTTATTTTTATTTTCATTTAGTAATCCTATCATTTATTGAGCCTACACATTTCAAAATATAGTCAGCTCTATCAGATGGACTAAGCTGCTTTGTATGAGTCAATCCGGTAATATGATCCGGTACGTATAAGTAGTTAGAAAAATGTGCTTCATAGTCATTAATAAGACCAGCGATCAGATGGTTAAGAACCAGATTTTTTCCAAAAACATCATATCTAAACCCATCCGATGATTGATTCTCGTTCTTAGTCCAATGGCATGGGAATGGTGTGAATACTAAGCTAGTCTCTGCAAGACCAGACACTGATGCATAAAATTCATGAATATTAGTCTCAACTTTCTTATACTCATTCATTGTTA
>Ga0129318_10000076_pt1 | contig 10612 bp, 18 predicted proteins | sample CPB1_08_DNA_FD_94475 | JGI IMG/M metagenome (GOLD analysis project Ga0129318, IMG submission 94475) | Freshwater to marine salinity gradient microbial communities from Chesapeake Bay, USA - CPBay_Spr_0.1_0.8_DNA | ecosystem: Environmental > Aquatic > Marine > Coastal | place: USA: Chesapeake...
ATTTATTAAGCGGTTCAGTTAGAGCGCGTTCAATTGACCAACCATTCTTAATTCTTTCTCGTAGAGTAGCAGCGTTTATACCTAATTCTTCTGCCCATTCTACTAGTAATTTAGTTATGCCATTATATGTAAGATATACATTAGATTTCAGATTTCTATTCTGTTGAATTATAGTAGCCCATCTAATATTACCATAACCATAGTTTCCATTACAATTTGGATACCTATCTATAGTGTGATCTGGACTAGGTCGTGGACCAATTTCGGCATAAAATTGTTCAAAAGTATCAAATTCAACAATTATAGGCGGATTAGCACCACCATATCTTGGATATGCAGAATTACATGGATTATTACATCTACCACGAATCATGTGCCATATTTTGTATTCTGGTGTTTGTGATTTTATCATGATTGTGAATCAGAACAATATATATTGGTATTAATTATTCATAAAATACTCACTAGAACTGGCCGAAAGATGTTAAGTACTGCCGATGCGATGATTATTAATATATTCTTGTCTATAAAACGAATACAATGACCTAAGATTCTCTGCTTTGATTTGCAATGCATTTACCATATTATAACATTTAGATGCATGACATGACACTTTAATATATAACTCTTCGTACCTATTCAATAACTCATCTTTTTCCACTACCATTTTTATTTGCTCAACTGTCAGTTTAGGAGCTGTACCAGCTCGTATCATATCTGTAGCTTCTTCAATAAGTACTGCCCGCCTAGCTTTACATCTCCTTTCGACAGTAGCGGCATATGCTCGCAATTGTGCATGAATACTACCCCAAAAAACAATCTGTTCCGGAACGTTTTCTAATTGTTGTTCTAACTTATTGTAATCAACATCCGCATCATTAGTAAGGTCAACCTCAAATGATTGTTTTTCGCCGTTAGCAAGTGTTACTTCTGTATGCACACGAAATCTGAATAATTTAGATTCCAAAATATCTGGGCTGATGGTTTCAGATAACCAATTCTTGTGCGATTGTCTTTTGGTCATCAGGATTCTATCCTTTCATATTTCTTTCCATCACGACATACGCGAATCGGTATCCAATGGTGCCAGCCTTCACCTACCTTACAGATACTTACACGGAAAGCCATACAGATATCAATATCATCTAATGGTCGAGACATAATCGGCTTAGCTGCCCTCAAAACATCTAATAAGGCAGCAGCAGAACAAATAAGTACTAACCCATCATGAAGATCTGCGATTACTTTCACATTTGGTATGTGATACATTCTAAATAATGCCGCATGCATAAGGTGGGCTGTTCCGCCCTGTAATACTGAATTAAAGACACGAAGTTGTTCATCCTTTGTATCATTTTGCATTCTAAATGTTCTATTATAGAAAGTGCGTAGATACCCATCTTCATGTAATTTTTTCAATTGTTCCATACACCATAGTTTAAGCACTCGATAGACCTCAAATACTTCTGAATTTAGGTTCTGAGCATTTACAGCAACTAACCACATTCTTTTACATTCTTCTCTAGATTTTCCAAGTACTTCTGATAAATGAGAATATGGATCATTTATCAGAAAACTTGTTGTAAGTTCTTGATCTTGTGACATATAAGCGGCTACGCACGAGTCAGCAGCAGTCCAATCAAAATGCATCAAAATATCATTTTCGGTATTTTGATCTGTTCGAATTACATTAATAACTGTATCTTCCCTAGGAAGACCTTGAATATTAAAACCAGTACATCTAGATCGACCAGTAGTAGTATCTGGTGTCCAAATAGGAGCACGTACTAACTCATTATGAAGTAATTTAGTTCGCTCCATTTCCCAATATATAACAGATGCATTGGCTAATAATTTCTGCCATAAATGAACTTTATTACCAATTCGTTCTATAGATTGCATTAATGACTGCGTAGGTATTCGGCTCGCGATGTCATATATATCGTATTCCGTCTCTGGTACATGAAGTTCAAAGGCTTGTAGTGCCGACTTAAAGTGATTAGTAACAATGGTATGAGTACCATCGATAGCACCATCAAAATAGGAACGAATATTTTCAATGTTTTCATCAATCTTCTCCAAGATAAGATTAGTCCCAGGAGCATAACATGGAATTATCTCTATATTTCCAGTGTTTTGATTGTAGATCTTCACCTGAAGTGGACGACTATAATTATCATACTCAGCTATAATAATAAGCATATGTTCTCTGCAATTAGTTACTCTTATACGATCTGTTTCACATCCTTGACCGCATTAGCAGCTGCAGTATTATCAACAGGAAAATACTGTGTCTTGGGTTGGTGCTTGCCTTCATTATGAAGGCGAACTATAAGATCATCGGTCTCACCGGGCTGCCTATATGGCAAATACGGGTCTTGAGAATTACCTTCATCATCCTTAACTGTTAACTTGTATTCATTCATATCTCTCGTGCGTCCAACTTTATCCAAAATCCGTAACCTCTAATATAAGATATAAGTTTTACATTATTATATGTCTTAACAGTATTATGCGACTCACATCGTGGACATTCAGTGGTACGTACCAACTCTTCTGGAGTTGGGTTCATACTATGCTTTGTTTCAAACAGACAATTATATTGTTCGTCTTCATTAAGTGAAGATCCTTTAATCTCTTCTGCATGAGCAAGACAGGTCTTACAAAGATAGTCATATAGTGGCATATTGTCTCCTTATGGCAATTTATATAGTAACCATTTCTCTGAAATTACAGTTAAACTTCCAGGATCATATCCTGGGTAATCAGCTTCCTTGAGCACTGCCATACTTTCATTAAAACGGACATGGTCTCCAATACTGATCTTACTATCTGGTGCAATGCCAACCACAACACCAGTTGGAAGACGAGTACTAACAGACAATTGAATGGTAGATGTTATTACATCTCGTAAGATAACAACATAGTCATTATAACACTCAATGCATGGAAGGGGTATGGCATTCTCATCAACTTGCTCTTTCTCTTCTGGTTCTTTCATGAAGTATGGTTCAGCGACTTTGGTTTTCTCTTCTAGTTCGAGCGTGACTGATTTCTTCATTGTGATGCTCCTTGTGATGGTCTTCTGGATGATCCTCTACAACTTCTATATTATAATGGCTACGACTAAGTATCCGATTAGGCACACGCACTGCATATAGATTTCCATCCTTTACAACTGCAAATCCATTGCGCTTTATCTGCTCATAAATTGTTTGAGATGTATCTAGGTTTATGGTGATAGTATACTTCATTACATTGACTCTTTTGTAGATAGAATACTGTAATTGACATCAACCATAACGCTCACCAATTTTTGGCCATTCCTATTCTTAGCTATATACAGCACGATCTTACCAGCAGCGTGTTGTGACTCTGATTGGTTAATAGTTATTACATAATCCAACGGCATCATTTTACCATATGATTCTGCAGCTTTGGTTAAATCAATATTTACCGAAGAATCGTTACCAGATCTATTAGTTTGTGTAGCAGTAGTCACAACACAATTAGTTTTCTTAGCTAGTGCACAAAGCTGTAAAGCTATATATTTCTGCCGACTATAATCTTTTTCATTATCACTGTTTCGACAACTTACCATAAGATCCATATAATCAATTACAATAGATTGAGGGACGAATCCAAACTGCCTCTTTAAATTCTGCAAAGCTGCATAAATATCATGGACACTAATTTCATCTGGTGGCCACTCTAAAATCTTCAAATCATGATTATGATCACAATGAGTCTTCTGCACTTCATTCTTCAATCTATCTCTGTGATTATCAAGATCATTAATTGGGATGCCAGTAAAAGGAGCTAAACATCTTTTCGCCATCTTATGCCTATCAAGCTCATATGTAATAAGCAAAGTATTCAATCCAGCCTTATAATGATGTACCGAAGTATTACATAAAAAGATAGATTTACCAACATTTGTTGGTCCCATATAGATAATAACTTCTCCGGGGCTAGGGCCACCATTATTAAGATACCGATCTAAACTCTTATAACCAGTAGTAATATGTTCATTATTAGATGGCAACCAAAGACTATCCTGATCTTCAACTAGACTAAAACATCTATAACTCACCTGCTGAAATTTAGTGATACCTTCTACAATATCAATTAATTGAGTGAAATCGCCAGATTGATAAGCAGATGTTCCTTCAGGACCATAAAGTTTATCAATCTGCTTACGTTTAATCCATTCATCTAGCTTTTCTTTAACCATTGGAATATCACGATAACTTGCTGGTCGCTTAACAACCTCAACAGCTTCTTCCCATCCAGGATAATCAACAGTAAGCAGTTTCTTAATATGCTTTAAGAAAGCAGGACGGGTCGGGATTGTTTGATATCGCTGAGCACAATCTAATAATTCATTAATTAAGAATTTCGTATGAAGCCTGGTAAAGATAGCAGGATCTAAGAGATGATGGATACTAAGAAAATATTCCGGATTATCTAAAGCAATACTAACTATAGCTTCCTCCTCAAAATCAGCTAAGACACCTTCCGTATCAGATTGTCCATTCAATTCCACAAGTCTCTCTGATATCCTATTCATAATCTATAATCCTCATATTCAGCGTTGCTTGTACAAATAACATGCTTATCACATAATACTATATGCATGAAGATTGTAAAGCATTAATTTCATTTATACGAGTCTGTAGACAAGTCTTAACAATACCTAGAGCGGTACAATAATCAGTAAGTTCTGACTCGTCTAACCAAATAACAAGACCATTAGCCAAAGACCTACGATCACCATAAGTAGCTGCCTGTTGATTTTTAATAGACTGACTATAACTATATAACCAATTACCATTAGATGCCAATGTAATTCCTGTAATAACCACCACCTCTAAATATCCAATAGCGGCACTCTCTATTAGATACGCTCTACTACCTCGACTCCAAGTAGGTGCTGGAGTAATCATATCAATAATACCTCAATAGAATATTCAGAATTTCCTATATAGATTTTGTTGATAACGATTATCATGGCCCAAGATCTACAACTCTAGCCAATTCATCAGGAAGATAATAAGTATTATACTCCTTGAAATACTGTAACTTAATAGCCCGCATTCTTGCAATCCGAATCTTAATAATAGAATTATCTCTAACATCTTGTACTTTCTGAGATTTCTGAACTTTCTGAACTTTCTGAACTTTCTGAGTTCTATTATAGATACATAGCCGATACCGACTCCTCGAAAGTTCCGGATTAGGGTGCGGACCAGGTCTCAACCGAATACGTTGCTCTATAGTAAGTTCTATATCCTTAACCCAAAAAGTAACAGAACTCCGGGCAACCTGCAACTGCTTAGCAATAGTTCGAATTGACCATCCCTGTCTTCGCAATGCTACAGCCAATTCTTGCTTCTCCAGTAGAGGCAACCTACCCATCTACTGCATCTCCTAAGAACTCTTCATCAGTCTGTTCACTCACCTGAATACGACGAGATCGCATCTGCTCTGCAAAAGTTGCAGCCATCTCCTCTTGCATCTTAATATTACCGGTCACAGCTGCAGACAAATTTTCACGACCATTAAATTTCTGATCGCCCCAATGAAAGAAACTACCATGTACTGTAATAAGCTTAGCATCACACATAGCTTGAACTAAAGACCGTATCGTATCTGGTCCAAAAACACCAGTAGACCCATACATCAAATTAAACTCAGTACTCGTAAATGGCGGACCACATTTATTCTTAACAATCTTAACAGTAGTAGTACGGCCAATGCGCTTACCCTTCTCATCAATGGATTTTCCACCAGATATCCGTATTCTAACGCTAGCGTAGAATTTTAACGCTTTTCCCCCTGGCGTCACCTCAGGATTACCATAGCCACCTATCTTATCGCGTACCTGATTGATAAATATAATAGTGCAACCAGTCTCACCACATTTAGCAGTAAGTCGACGCAACGCCTTACTCATTAAACTAGCCTGAGCACCAATATTATAATCACTAATCTCACCATCCAGCTCTTTTTGTGGTGTAAGACTAGCCACACTATCAATAATAATAAGATCAACCTGACCAGTATCTACAAGATCACTAGTAATATCTAAAGCTTCCTCACCAGAACTAGGCTGATTAAAAATAAGCCTATCAACATCAACACCAATATTAGTTGCCCAAACTGGATCAAAAGCGTGTTCAGCATCTATAAAGGCCACCACGCCTTTACGAACAGACGACGATTTATTAGAATCTTCTGGAAACGCTGAAGCTTGACATGTAGCAGCTAGAAATAATGCTAACGTAGTCTTGCCACTAGATTCCGGACCAAACAACTCAATAACCCGACCGCGCGGAATTCCACCACAACCTAGGGCAAGATCAAGAGAACACATACCACTAGGCCAGACATCTACAGCAACAATAGCACCACGACCTTGTATAAGGCTACCCTCACCATATTTCTTATTTATGGCGCTAAGTACCTGAGCGAGAGACTGATATTCCCTCTTCTCCTTCTTCTTTTTCTTCTTCCAATTCTCCTCCGATGTTTCCTCGTCCATCTCTTCGTCCAACTGAGACTCCATCTATGACTCCTCTAAGTTGTTTATCTAGAGTAACGAAATTATATGCACAAATAAGTTTCACATCACTAACTGGAACTCTAATAACTGTAGATGCCTTTGTAAGTAATAATTGACCACCCACAGCCGCCGCAACACTCCAGTTACCACCAGGTTGAATACTCTCACCTGGCCTACTAGATAAATATATAATATTCTTAGTCGTAAGTAATGCAACCGTATCCATCTGTTTATATTCAATAGTCATTGCAATTTCTTATCCAAAAACAAAATAATATTCCACTCTATATACAATGCTTAGTAAATATCCAAACAAATTAACCACATAGTCAAAACTCCAATAGGAGAAAACACCATGAATAATAACGAAAAGATGCTATTAGAAGCAATTACCAGCTACTTATCCAGCAATGATCTAGGTCTTAACCACCATAAACAAGCTCATGAAGACACTGGTAAACTAGAACGTGGACTAGAATATCTACATGGTCATATTAATGAAACATTTCAACTTAAAGCTAACGACCTAGTTCATCATACTGGTGTCTGCTCAGCATTTAGTAAAGTGCATAATTATAAATATATCGACGACCCAACATTCTGGATCGCACTAGAACGAGAGCTCAAAGCCCAAGCTGTACCCAAAGAAGAACAAATCAAAACCAAGAATATTCTAGAAGCCGTGATAGAAGAACTCAAGAAATTTGACGTTAAAAAAGAACAAGACTTTGGCTACCATAAAGATCTCAAGGATATAATGTCAGTACCAGAATGACCTTCTCACATCAACTAAATATTGCTATAGAACGAATCCTCGGTCCAGGCCCAGAAGCCGGGCTGGCTAACACTCTAAGTAAAGAGTTAGGCACAAACTATCATAATATGCCAAGCTTGAGCCGTCCGCAGGATATGACAGCCACAGATAGAGAACCCATAAAGAAATCTGGCGGAGTACCAAAGAAACGCAGCCATCGCAAATTCTTAGGTACCAACAATGAACCACCTGGTGTCTAAAATAGTTTCTTTATTTTAGACCATGCTTCACGAATATACGCATAACTAATTAATACATTACGATGCTTAAGTGATGATGATAATACCGACCCCATTACACTTCGGGCACGATACCATTCTCCCGAAATTCTTGACCGTACCAGATCCCTTACAGATCGGACATGGTCGCTCAGTTTCCGTTTCGTACGATGTACGAAAGTCGGCACCGCGATCCCACCTACTCTCCATACCAAGATTCTTAAATTTGCGCTGTAAAGTGCCGTCATCCATCTGTTGACGAATCCTTAACCTAGTTGTACCAGCACCATCCTGAATTATAGATGGTAACTGTAATGGCATACCATCACGGCCTTCAACCATAGTCACTTTAGCTTTACCACTAAGCACACTAGATCCAAGTTCATCTAATCCATGACTCTGATGAACCGGTACATTACTAGAACCCCATCTAGGATCATTAATATTTCCACCAACAGACCGTAACGGCTTCAATATTGCAGCAGTACTAATAACTGGACCTTCTTCATCATCAATCAATGGACTAATACCAGATGGTAATGGCGATACTGGTACCGGTTGTGCAACAGATTGTTGTCGTGGCGGCATCAATGGTTGTGGCTGCTGCGCCTGCGACAAGACTTGAATCTTCTGCGTAGGAGAACTAATAGCAGCAAGATCTAATCCCAACGCTTTAGCTTGAGCCATTACCTCATCAATTTGCTTTTGCCTCGTATCACAAGCTTCACGAACTTTCTTAGGGGTAGCGTCTTCAGAACATGTATCACAAATGAGTGCGTCTATTTTAGTACCATTACTCAGATTCACACTCATGGACGTATTCAAGTTATTAGTGCTGCTACAAAATACACAAACAGCCATTTTAACCTCTCAGAGTATTAAATGACAACGAAAATTAGCATAATCGATGTAGATCTGAATGTTGAAAGTATTATCAATGATGAAATCATCGCAATCACTGGGGCCACAAAAACAATACTAGAAGATTTCCGAGAATCACAACTAGAGACCGCTCATCTCAAACAATGCGTTGATAATGCTACTAAAGCAGCCAAAACCAAACTATTAGCAGCTATAGAAGCATTAATAGATGCTGGACCATCCGGCATCCCAGTAACAGTGTTATATACTCTAACTTTACCTGAGATAAACACAATTACTCTTACAACTAGAATCAAAACCCAACTCAAAACCGATGGTAATAAATGGGCTCTCATGAGAAAAAAGACCGGTAAAACTGACAAATACATCCTAATACCATACAACCAGGATAAACCACAATGAAACCACCTAGACAATATGGACGTAAAGCTGGATTCACAACTAAGAAGCCAACATTACACATTCCAGACTTCGAACTACCAAAGTTTAAACCATCAAATAGTATTAAAGGACGTAGAGCTGGATATATACCAACAAAACCAAAATTACATATCCCAGACTTTGAATTACCGGATAAAGAAAAATGAACTATAGAATAGTTCGCGTCAACTGGATAGACGCAACTGAAATTACTACCGGATGGATCACATTAGAAACTATCCAAGCCACTATAAAATCAATAGTTACTAGCGTTGGACACCTAATTGAAGAATATGATGATTATATCATCATAGCTCTTAGTATTGGACAATATGGTATCCAAGGTGCAATGACCATTCCAACCAGAGCTATCCTCGACATAGAGGACCTACAACCAAGCGAGATACCAAAAACTCTACCAATCCGATCACCAACCCTAGAAGTATTATCAGTAAAATGAGATACGCGGTGGTGGCCGAATGGCAAGGCACCCGGATTTCAACCCGGTTCAAGCAGGTTCGATTCCTGTCCACCGTTATATTCAAAAATAAAGACAACGAGGTGAACAAAATGACAGACCAAGAACTAAAAGACAACTGTCAAGAAGCCGTTACAACTGGACTAGCACTAACAATTCCAACAGCGCAAATAGGCATAGAAACAATCATCGCCATAGTAGGAATAGCTACAACTATTTGGCAAGAATGTGTAAATAAACAAAAAGTAGCTAAAACACTAGATAAAGCTGCTAAAAACCCATATAGCCTCACCGCAATACGAACCAGAAGACTCCTCACCAAGAAAATGAAAGCCAACAATATTGATAAAGAATATCAAGATCCCAAAGTACTCAACCAACTAATAGTCCAATTCAACAACAAACTAAAACAAGGAGATAAAACCGTGTTATGAATACACCGATAAAATCCAACATGTCTACATCTTAGTTAGATCCGATCTATCTCCTGCCCAACAAGCAGTACAAGCAGTTCACGCTAGCATAGAAGCCACTAGACACGGCATCATACCACTACATATACCACACCCACATCTGGTTCTCCTACAAATCCCAAACGAACGATCATTAGAGAACTTTGCCCACTCTCTAAAATCCCATGGCATACATTACCATGGATTCTACGAACCAGATCTAGACAATAGCCTCACAGCTATTGCAACAGAACCACTACATGGTTCTAACCGCAGACTGTTCCGTAAGTATTCGCTCATGGAAGCTTAATCATGCTCTATCGTCTCTTCCAGTATTTCAAGTCAGCACAGACACTTACCGGAGAATCCAACCATGAACACAAACGGACGACCACCACAAGAAACCAAAACTGTCAATAATATGACAGTATATAAGGGTCGATGGGGATGGTACCCATGCGACTATGATATATACCTCGAAGTGAAAGAATTCCACAAACTTAGCCTACGCGACGTACAAGCCACTAGGCGAAAAGAACGATACCTCGCCAAAATGAAACACAACCGCAAGGGTATCGAACCGCCACCAGCACTTGGTATGTCCATTGAAACCTACAAATGGATTCTAGAAGAATATCGAAAAATTCGATACCCAAAGCTAATAGCTGAAGCTGTTACCAGCATCAATCTTCCACGTGAATGGAAGAATTATCTCACCTACTTGCGAGATCATCACCTGGTAGTAGATCCAGCACACGCATGATTAAGAAACTCCCGGAATCA
>Ga0129318_10000077_pt1 | contig 10611 bp, 10 predicted proteins | sample CPB1_08_DNA_FD_94475 | JGI IMG/M metagenome (GOLD analysis project Ga0129318, IMG submission 94475) | Freshwater to marine salinity gradient microbial communities from Chesapeake Bay, USA - CPBay_Spr_0.1_0.8_DNA | ecosystem: Environmental > Aquatic > Marine > Coastal | place: USA: Chesapeake...
AACGTGTGGAGCAAAGTGTCTTGCCCAGAGCGTTTGTCGGTGACTGGCCCCAAGGCTTTGAATGGCGAGAAAGACTTGGAGTCGGGCGCCTACAAAGACGTGATCCCGTTTGCCAAGCGCATCGTCGAAGAGTTCCCGGATCGCGTACTCTGGGGCACCGACTGGCCACACCCCAACCTGAAAGACCACATGCCCGATGACGGCCTGTTGGTGAACTTCATCCCGCACATCGCGCCAACTGCCGAGCTGCAAAAGAAGCTGCTGGTGGACAACCCGATGCGCTTGTATTGGCCCGAAGAGGGGGTCTGAGTCTTTATCCCTCATGTCCGTGACAGCGGGCATCCACTGAGTGCTGGGCCATTCTTGTAAAAACAGGCATCCATTGCCGTGGGGTTGTCCTCCTTGCGAAGGCGTGGGTCCTTGGTTTTAAAGGCATGAATTTCCGCACTCTCGAAAATGACAGAGAGACGAAACGATGACACAGACAACAGCGTTGCTTTGCTGAACAGAAACTGAAAGGAACTCGATATGGCTTTAGACAAACCCTACAAAGACGTGCCCGGCACCATCATTTTTGATGCCGAGCAGTCCCGCAAAGGCTACTGGATCAACCAGTTCTGCATGTCCCTCATGAAAGCCGAAAACCGCGAACGGTTCAAGGCCGACGAACGCGCTTATGTGGATGAGTGGCAAATGACCGAAGAGCAAAAGCAGGCGGTGCTGGCCCGCGACCTGAACTGGTGCATGCGCACGGGTGGCAACATTTATTTTCTCGCCAAGATTGGTTCAACCGACGGCAAGAGTTTCCAGCAGATGGCGGGCTCGATGACCGGCATGACCGAAGAGGAATACCGCAACATGATGATCAACGGTGGTCGCAGCGCAGAAGGCAATCGCTACATTGGCGAAAACGGCGATGCGCAGGCGCACAACCAGCCCCAAGGCGCCGCCGGTCAGCAGATTCACGCAGCGGCTCAATCGGCCCTCGCAGACGCCAAGAAAGGAAACTGAACATGGCCAAAATCACCGCCTCTGTTTTCACCTCGCATGTGCCCGCCATTGGCGCCGCCATGGATTTGGGTAAAACGCAAGAAGACTACTGGAAACCCGTTTTTGCGGGCTATGACTTCTCCAAGCAATGGATGAAGGACAACAAGCCCGATGTCATTTTTTTGGTCTACAACGACCACGCTACGGCGTTCAGTCTGGACATGATCCCGACTTTTGCCATCGGCACCGCCGCCGAGTTCACGCCCGCCGATGAAGGCTGGGGCCCACGCCCTGTGCCCGTGGTCAAAGGTCATCCCGAGTTGGCTTCGCACATCGCGCAGTCGGTCATTCAGCAAGACTTTGACTTGACCATCGTCAACAAGATGGACGTCGACCACGGCCTGACGGTGCCACTGTCTTTGATGTGCGGCGAGCTGGATCCGGTGAAGGATGCTTGGCCTTGCCCGGTGATCCCCTTTGCGGTCAACGTGGTGCAGTACCCCGTGCCCAGCGGCCAGCGCTGCTTCAACTTAGGGCAAGCCATCCGCAAGGCGGTGGAGAGTTACGACGAAGACATCAACGTGCACATCTGGGGCACGGGCGGCATGAGCCACCAGCTGCAAGGTGCGCGTGCGGGCCTGATCAACCGCGAGTGGGACAACGCCTGGTTGGACCAGTTGATCAACGATCCGGTGGCGGCGGCAGCCACACCGCACATCGACTACGTGCGCGAAGCCGGCAGTGAGGGCATCGAGCTGGTCATGTGGCTGATCGCCCGTGGCGCGATGAGCGACATCCAGGATGGCAAAGTGACAGGCCCTGCGCCTAAATTGCGCCACCGCTTTTATCATGTGCCCGCCAGCAACACGGCGGTGGGGCACGCGATTCTGGAAAACAGTTGAACTGAATGGTCATCCCCGCGAATCTGGGCATGCATGAATGCATCGACCCTGGATCAAGTCTGGGGTGACAAGCCATTGTCAAACCCCCTATTGGAGAAAAGCATGAGCAAAACCATCAAAGTCGCCCTGGCGGGCGCGGGTGCCTTTGGCATCAAACACCTGGACGGCATCAAGAACATCGATGGCGTGGAAGTCGTCTCGCTGATCAGCCGGGACATTGAAAAAACCAAGGAAGTCGCTGCGCAATATGGCATTGCGCACGCCACAACCGATCTTGAAGAGTCGCTGGCTTTGAAAGAAGTTGACGCCGTGATTCTGTGCACGCCCACCCAGATGCACGCCAGCCAGACCCTGGCTTGCCTGAAGGCGGGCAAGCATGTGCAGGTCGAAATCCCGCTGTGTGACGTGTACAAGGAGGGCCAAGAAGTCCTGCGTGTGCAAAAAGAATCCGGCCTGGTGGCCATGGTGGGCCATACCCGCCGCTTCAACCCCAGCCACCAGTGGGTCAACCACAAGATCAAGGCCGGAGAGTTCAACATCCAGCAGATGGATGTGCAGACCTACTTCTTTCGCCGTACCAACATGAATGCGCTGGGCCAAGCCCGCAGCTGGACAGACCACCTGCTGTGGCACCACGCTGCCCACACGGTGGACCTGTTCGCCTACCAGTGCGGCAGTCCCATCGTCAAAGCCAATGCGGTGCAAGGCCCGATCCACCCCGCTTTGGGGATTGCCATGGACATGAGCATCCAGCTCCAGGCCGCCAATGGCGCGATCTGCACTTTGTCGCTCAGCTTCAACAACGATGGCCCTCTGGGCACCTACTTCCGCTACATCGGCGACACCGGCACTTATTTGGCCCGCTATGACGACTTGTTTACCGGCAAGGAAGAAAAAATCGATGTGTCACAAGTGGCCGTGTCGATGAACGGCATCGAGCTGCAAGACCGTGAGTTTTTTGCCGCGATCAAGGAAGGCCGTGAGCCCAATTCGAGCATTGCACAGGTCTTGCCTTGCTACCAGGTCTTGCACGATCTGGAGCAACAGCTGAACAGCTGATCGATGACCCCAGCGCAAACTGAGCGCAGCAGCTTGCGCGTGATGGGCCTGGCAGGTTTTGCCAGCATGGCTTCGATGCGCTTGTGCGATCCGATGCTGGTGGTGCTGGGTCAGGAGTTTCAGGTCACCACGGGCGAGGCCTCGCGCGTGGTGTCGTCTTTTGCAGTAGCTTATGGCGTACTGCAGTTGTTTTATGGTCCTCTGGGCGACCGATTTGGCAAGTTGCGCGTCATTGCTTTGGCCGTGCTCGCGTGCGCCGTGTTCAGTGCCATCACCAGCATGGCTTCAGACCTGACGCTGCTGGTGGTCATGCGTGGTTTCATGGGCGCTGCAGCGGCGGGCATCATCCCCTTGTCGATGGCCTGGATTGGCGATCAGGTGGCCTATGACCGCAGGCAAGAAACCTTGGCCAAGTTGATGGGCTACACCGTCAGCGGCATGATGGTCGGTCTGTGGTTTGGCGGCTTTGCAGCCGAGCACCTGGGCTGGCGCAATGCCTTTGCGGTGGTGTCGGCACTTTTTGCCACGGCCGCGTTCATGTTGTGGCGCAAGTTGCGCAGCACCCCTGCACCCGTTTTGCTTGCCGCATCGCCCAGTGTCATGGCGTCTTTTGCCAACACTTTCCAGATGCTGAGAGTGGTGCGTGTGCGCCATGTCTTGACCGTCACGGCCATCGAAGGTGCCCTGGTGTTTGGTTCGATGGCTTTCATTCCCACCCACTTGCACCAGCAGTTCGACATGAGCGTGGTCTTTGCGGGCTCGGTCATGATGCTGTACGGCGTGGGTGGTTTGCTCTACAGCCAGCTGGCGCGCCGTTGGCTGGGCTGGCTGGGCGGTGAGCGCGGGTTGGTCAGAGCCGGAGTTGCCAGCATTGTGCTGGGTTTGCTCACGCTGGCTTGGGCGCATCAGCCCGCTTTAGGCATGTTGGGCTGTTTTGCAGCCGGTTTTGGCTTTTACATGCTGCACAACACCTTGCAGGTTCAGGCCACCCAAATGGCCCCCGCATCGCGTGGCACCGCAGTCACGTTGTTTGCCTGCCTGCTGTTCTTTGGCCAGTCCAGCGGTGTGCTGCTCATGGCCGAGAGCGTCGATCGTGGCTGGCTACCGCATGCCTTCAGTCTGGCTGCGGCGGGTGTGGCGGTGTTGGGTTTTTTTGTGCACCGGCTGGTGGGGCGGCACTGAGCCAGGTCATTGAGTGCTGCACGTCAGGCCTTGGCTGCGCCACCAACGTGCCGGTGGGCGCAGCGCCCCAGGTGTGGCATCGGTTAAGCCCGTCAGTTTGTCTGCATGCCGAGGCGATAAGATCACAGTCCAGATAGCCGGACCCTTTTTTCATGACAGACCGTTACGCCGTCATCGGCAACCCCATTGAGCAGAGCAAGTCGCCGCTCATCCACACCGCTTTCGCCCAAGTGACTGGGCAAGACATCGAATACACCAAGCTGTTGGCCCCTTTGGGCGGCTTTGCCGAGGTGGTGGACGCGTTTCGCACGTCGGGTGGCCGTGGCATGAATGTGACGGCGCCTTTCAAGTTGGACGCCTTTGCCTATGCCACCGATCTCGCGCCCAGTGCGCAGATGGCCGGTGCCGTCAATGCCATGAAGTTCGAAGGTGGCAAGGTCTATGCCGAAAATTTTGATGGCGTGGGCTTGGTGCGCGATCTGCTGCACAACTTGGCGTGTCCGCTGAAAGGTCGGCGGGTGTTGATTTTGGGTGCGGGCGGTGCCACACGTGGCGCTTTGCTGCCTTTGTTGGCCGAAGAGCCCGCCGAGCTGATGATTGTCAACCGCACGCTCGCCAAGGCCGAGACCTTGGCCACTTTGGCCCAGAAGCACCAGACGGCCTCGGTGCCCGTGCAAGGTCTGGGCTACGCCGCTTTGCAAGGGCAGGCTTTTGACGTGGTGCTCAACGCCACATCGTCGAGCTTAACCGCCGAGTTGCCGCCCCTGCCTGCCAGTGTGTTTGCCCCGGGGTGTCTTGCTTATGACCTGACCTATGGAAAAGGTCTTACGCCATTTCTGAAGCTGGCCAGCGAGTCTGGCGTGACGCGCTTGGCCGATGGCGTGGGCATGCTGGCCGAGCAAGCCGCCGAGGCGTTTGCCTGGTGGCGAGGTGTGCGCCCTGACACCACGTCTGTGATCCAGCTACTCACGATTCCTTTGCGCTGACGGTCATGCCCCCCGGGGGGGCGGGGTCAAACCTGTGTGACGCCGTCTGGCGCATGCAGGTCGATGTACCTGCCAGCCATGAATGCGGTGAAAAATCCATTGAACCAATCCATGTTGATGGGTTTGGCCATGAAGATCGTGCCTTCTGGCAAGCCGCCTCTGGTTTCAATTTCTTCGGGTGTCAGTGCTGACAATACCAGCGTGGTCATTCGACTGAACTGCGAATTTTGACGCAAGGTGCGCAGCAATTCGAACCCGTCTACACCGGGCATGTCGAGATCGGTGATCAGAACGTCCGGTTTGATGCTGGAGATATCGATCAATGCTTCCAGCCCAGAAGACATGGCCATGCAATCAACCGGCATGCTGGATCGGTTGCAGTAACCACGCAGCATTTCGCGGGTAACGGCATCGTCCTCGACCAACAAGACACGCAGCCGGTTGTCACGCGGCTCGTTTTGGATGGTCAGCATGTTGTGCTTTCGTTGGTATTCGCGAATGGAGGGCATCGAAATCCGACGATGGCCTCCTTGCGTTTTCCAAGCTTGTAGCTCGTTCTTTTCGACCAAAGTCTGGATCGTACCGACCGACAGCCCCAATAATTTGGCTGCATAAGTGGTGCCGCAATAGTCTTCGGGAGTGTCAGGTGTGGTGTTTGTTTGCATGGTTGCTCATTTTAGTAATAAAAACGCAAAAAATAATCTTAAAACACTCTTAAAATTTGTCGAATAGAGTACTAAAAGACAAAAAACACCAAATAGTTGGTGTTTTCCCTTAAAAACACCTTATTGCACCCGTCTTCAGCCGCCCGGTTTGGTCCCCCCAGTGACAATCTCACGCCAGCCTCAAGTGCGCGTGGCGATTAACATGCAGCACAACATCATTACAGGAGACGGCTGATGCCCGCACATGCTGCTGTTTGGCCCGCGCGTTTGCCAGCCAAGATCACCGCGCCCGCGACATCGCTTTGGATGAATCTGGCCATCAGCGCTCTGCGATACCCGAACAAAGCCGCCTTGGTGTTCATGGGGCGTGTCTGGACGTTTCAAGACTTGCTGTCGAGCGCCGAACAAATGGCCAAGCAGTTGGCCGCAATCGGCGTCAAAACGGGTGACCGTGTGGTGCTCGACATGCAAAATTGCCCGCAGTTGGTGATCACCCATTTCGCGATTTTGCGGCTGGATGCGGTGGTGGTGCCGGTCAACCCGATGAACCGTGCCGAAGAGTTGAAGCACTACATCACCGACCCTGACACCCGAGTGGCTGTGACCACCGCAGATTTGGCCCCAGATTTGGCACAAGCCAGCGATGCGCTGCCGCCAGAGCAACGCTTGCAGCATCTGGTCGTGACGCAATTTACCGATGCGTTTGATCCCGCCGCCGTTGGCCCCGAAGATCTGCCTGATGCCTGGCGTGCCTGGCTGTTGCCTGTGCGTGCGTTGCCGATCATGGCGTCGGGCCAAGCCCATGCCTGGCATGCGCTGATGGCTGCGCCCTCAACAGCGCAGTTGCCTGCGGTCATGGCTGGCCCGGATGATTTGGCGGTGCTGCCTTACACCAGCGGCACCACGGGTCTGCCCAAAGGCTGCATGCACACCCACGGCACCCTCATGCACAACGCGATGGCCAGTGGCCTGTGGGGCAGTGGCACACCCGAAAACGTGACGTTGTGCGTGGTGCCCATGTTCCACATCACCGGCATGGTGAGCGTGATGCACACCAACATCTTGTTGGGGTCCAGTTTGGTGATCATGCCGCGATGGGACCGCGATGTGGCCGGGCATTTGATCTCTAAATGGCGTGTGACGCACTGGACCAACATCCCGACGATGGTGATCGACTTGCTGGGCAGCCCGCACATGGACCGCTATGACCTGAGCAGTTTGGTCTACATCGGCGGTGGCGGTGCGGCCATGCCTGAAGCTGTCGCCCAGCGTTTGCTTGACCAGTTTGGGCTGCGTTATGTCGAGGGCTATGGCCTGACCGAAACGGCGGCTCCTTCGCACACCAATCCGCCCGATGCCCCCAAAAAGCAGTGTTTGGGCGTGCCTTTCATGAGCGTCGAGTCTCGCATCGTGGACCCCGAGACCTTGGCCGAGTTGCCTGTGGGTGAGTCGGGTGAGATCGTGATCAGCGGCCCACAGGTGTTTAAGGGCTACTGGAAGCGCCCCGAGGCCACAGCGGCCGCGTTCTTTGAGCGTGATGGCCAGCGCTTTTTCCGTTCGGGCGACATGGGGCGGGTCGATGAAGAGGGGTACTTCTTCATGACCGACCGACTCAAACGCATGATCAATGCCAGTGGCTTCAAGGTCTGGCCCGCCGAGGTCGAGGCCTTGATGTTCCGCCACCCGGCCATCCAAGAAGCCTGCATCATCGCCACGCGGGATGCCTATCGGGGCGAATCAGTCAAAGCGGTGGTGGTTTTGCGGCAGGACCACAAAGGCCAAGTCAGCGCGCAAGACATCATCGACTGGTGCCGTGAGAACATGGCGGTTTATAAAATGCCCCGCGCTGTGAGCTTTGTCGATGCTTTGCCCAAGAGCGGCAGCGGCAAGGTGATGTGGCGGGCGCTGCAAGAGGCCGAAATGGCGGCCTTGGATACCCATACAAAACCTGAATGAGCCTGAAACTTTCCATCCTTGACCAATCCGCTGCAGCCTCCGGGCGCGGGCAAGACGCGACCATTCGCCAGACGCTGGCGTTGGCCCAACAAGCTGAGACCTGGGGCTACCACCGCTTTTGGGTGAGCGAACACCACAGCCACCCCAGCATCGTGGGTTCCGCCCCTGAGGTCTTGATGGCCGCAATCGCCGCACGCACGCAGCGCATTCGCTTGGGCAGTGCGGGCGTCATGCTGCCGCATTATTCGGCCCTCAAGGTGGCCGAACAGTTTCGCGTACTCGACGCGCTGGCGCCCGGGCGCATCGATCTGGGGGTGGGGCGAGCGCCCGGCAGCGACGGCCGTACAGCGCAATTACTCAACCCAGACCGCAACGCGTCCGAGCGTTTTCCCCAGCAGGTGATGGAACTGCAAGCTTGGGTGAATGGGCAAAACCTGCCCGCAAACCACCCCGGACACAACGTGTATGCCTACCCTCAGTCGGACACCGCGCCCGCGGTATGGATGCTGGGCAGCTCTGACTACGGCGCCCAATTGGCTGGCCATTTGGGCTTGCCCTATGCGTTTGCCTACTTCATCACCGACGGGCAGGGCGCTGACGAAGCGCTGCAGATTTACCGTGAGACTTTCCGACCCAGTGCAGGTCTGGCCAAGCCTTCTGCTGCTTTGTGCGTGTGGGCGCTGGCGGCTGACACCGACGAAGAAGCGCTGCGCCTGTTCGAGAGCCGCGCCCGCTGGAAGCTGGACCGCAACCAGGGCCGCATCGGGCCACTCTTGCCACCTGAAGCAGCAGCGCGTGAATACAGCCCTGCCGAGCAGTTGGCACTGGCGCGCTTGCGTGACTCTGCGCTCATCGGTTCGGCCGCCACTTTAGGGCACAAGTTGCGCCAACTGGCTGCGCGGCTGCAGGTCGATGAACTGGTGCTCATCACCTGGACGCATGACCCTGCGGCCCAAATGCGTTCTTACGAGCTGCTCGCCCAAGAATTCGCCCTTGCGGCAAACTGCTGAGCATTGATTTTTTAACCCAAGGATTTTTGACATGTTTACCACCGCGATTGCTGGCAGCTTGCCCAAACCCGCCTGGCTGGCCGAGACCGAAAAACTCTGGCCCCAGTGGACCACCCAAGGCCCCGAGCTGCAACAAGCCAAAGCCGATGCCACGCTGTTGTGGATCAAGGCGCAAGAAGACGCAGGCCTTGACGTGATCGGTGACGGCGAGCAGGCCCGCCAGCACTTTGTGCACGGCTTTGTCGAGCAGGTTGAGGGCATCGACTTTGTCAACAAGGTCACCATGGGCATCCGCAACAACCGTTACGACGCGCAGGTGCCCCAGGTCATCGCGCCGCTGCGCCTCAAAGGCCGTGTGCACGCCTTCGAGGCCCAGTTGGCCCGCGCCCACACGCAAAAGAAACTCAAATTCACCTTGCCAGGTCCGATGACGATTGTGGACACCGTGGCCGACCGCTTTTATGGCGACAAGGTCAAGATGGCCATGGCCTTTGCCGAGCTGTTGAACCAAGAAGCGCTGGCCTTGCAGGCCGATGGCGTCGACATCATCCAGTTCGACGAACCCGCCTTCAACGTCTACATGGACGAGGCCGCTGACTGGGGCGTGAAGGCGCTGGAGGTTGCCGCGCGGGGCCTGACCTGCACCACGGCGGTCCACATTTGCTATGGCTATGGCATCGAAGCCAACAACAAATGGAAAGAGACCTTGGGCCAAGAGTGGCGTCAGTATGAAAAGGTGTTCCCGGCCTTGGCCAAGAGCAGCATCCAGCAAGTCAGCCTCGAGTGCATGCACTCGCATGTGCCGATGGAGATGATGAAACTGCTGGAAGGCAAAGACGTGATGGTGGGGGTGATCGATGTGGCTAACCCGGCCATCGAAACGCCTGAAGAAATCGCCGACACCATTGGCCGCGCCTTGCAGTTCGTGCCCAAGAACCGACTCATTGCCTGCACCAACTGCGGTCTGGCTCCCATGAGTCGCGCCGTGGCTGAAGCCAAGCTCAAGGCACTGGCTGAAGGTGCCAAGCTGGCCAGCCAGCGTTACGCTTAAACCCGAGACCCTTCATGCCCCAACAGTTATTGCCGCCCCCGTTGACATCACCCGACCTGCTGAGTGCTACTTTGGCCGATCAGGGGTTTGCGGTCTTGGGTTCTGCCAGTGTGTGCGCTTTGTCTGGCGTTTCGATAGAGTCCTTGCAAGCACTGGAACCGAGCTGGAACGATTTGCCGCCCGACCAGTACCTCAAGGATGGTGGGCGCTACCGCCGCCGCCGTCATGCCAGTTTTGAGGTCACGGCCGACAAGGCCCTGGCCATGCCGCACCGCGCCCATTGGCAGCCCGTGTCGTACAACGCCTTGCACGGCGGCATGCAGCGCTGGTTTGACCCCATGGCACCCGAGGTGGCGCAAAAAGATGCGTGGCAAAAATTGTTGGCTTGGTTGGCCCGTGTGGCCTCTGCTGCACAGGGCGATCAAACCTGGTTCACTGAGGCGCACCAGTTTCGCATCGACACCACCGACGGCATTGGTCGCCCCACGCCCGAAGGCGCGCACCGCGATGGAGTGAACTGGGTGGCGGTGTTTTTGGTGGGCCGCCACGGCATCAAAGGCGGCGAAACCCGGGTGTTCGACATGGACAGCCCACGGGGCCAGCGCTTCACATTGGCCGAGCCTTGGTCATTGCTGCTGCTGGACGACAGCCGAGTGATCCACGAAACCACCCCGATCCAGCCGGAGCAACAAGGCGGCTGGCGCGATACCTTGGTGATCACATTGCGCTCGGGCGGCTTTCTGGACGACCCTGCCTGAGCTGTTGGTGGGGCTTCCTGTGGCAAAGTCCTTGCGCATGGGGCCGTAGAGT
>Ga0129318_10000080_pt1 | contig 10463 bp, 7 predicted proteins | sample CPB1_08_DNA_FD_94475 | JGI IMG/M metagenome (GOLD analysis project Ga0129318, IMG submission 94475) | Freshwater to marine salinity gradient microbial communities from Chesapeake Bay, USA - CPBay_Spr_0.1_0.8_DNA | ecosystem: Environmental > Aquatic > Marine > Coastal | place: USA: Chesapeake Bay...
ATTTCCCCTGCCACAATAATTTTATCACTACCCAAATGCATGATACTCACAACAGCATATTGACTGGCTGTTTTGGTAAAACCTGTCCTATTCAAATAAGTGCCCGAAAAGGTAATTTGCCCCGCGCCCATTTGCACTACCGTACAATTAAATCCAGTAGGTAAACCGGTTGGAATTGTAATCGTTATAGCCGAAGCAGTTGACGATTGAATGATTTTTCCATTATCAGCAGCTGTTAAAGGATAGTTAGCTGTAATACTAGTTACATTAGCCCCAAAACCAGAAATAGTCGACGTGCTTGCATTCCCTCCTGTTAGATTACCTGTTGTGGAAACGTTACCCGTTGTGTAACTAATATCGTTACCTGTTCGCGTCCAATCCATAGTAACTCTGGTCCATAACGGTGTTCCAGAACTCCCTGTATTCACATAAAAACCAGTAGTGACATCAGTTTGATAAACCAATAAACCATTGGCAGGATTTGCAATTGAGTTGCGTTGTGCGGCTGTCATTCTTGGTAATAAAAACCCTTTATCCGTTGCCGCTACTTCTAGCTTTGCAGAAGCATTAGGCGTATTGGTACCAATACCGGTTTGAGCATTGGCATTTAAAAAGGACCCTATAATTACTAGTAGATAAAAAAGGTTTCTCATTGTTTTATATTTATAAGCCATATAAGGCTTTATTCGAATTATAATTATTGAGCACTTCGGTGGCGTTTAGTGCTTTTCTATACCGTCTGAAATCTTTTTGTTACAATAATCGTTCTATTGAAATGAAGTTATTAATATACGAAGGCATTATAATCAAAGTAACCCTATACAATCTTCCATTATCTGCATCAGTTAGATGATACACAATAGTATCCCCTGAAGAAAGGAACCCCCAACCGAAAGGAGAAGCACTAGGAGTAGTTGTGTAAGCTACAGGGTCTGCTGTCCTTGATCCATTAACTCCCCCATTATTGTATTTACCCTCAACATAAAAATTTACAGTACCAAAAACAGTCGCTATGGATAACCCTCTATTACCGGATGTAGTAACTGAAAATTTCAAATTTTCAAAGGTTAAAAAAGTTCCAGCAGTAACACGACCTGAGAGTTTATTGGAATCAACAGGCAAATTACCTGATATTACCTGAATATTAAACCAAGGATAGGATCCAGTCGCCGAGAAATCTCCGCTGGCACCTAGTTGATTCGTATTAAAGGTTTGTATAATCCGATAGGATACAACCGTTGGACTGGACGTAGTAATGACGGCATCTGATAACCCTCCCGTAGCACCCCATCCTGCACTAGTCCCACCAGAATAAGCAGCAGCACTACTGCCCACATAGGCCCCCGTGGTTTCATTATACCAGCCAAATTGAGGTCTTGCATCTGAGGCAGATGTTTGAAAAGTTGGTATTTGCGCCTGCAAACGATAGGTTCTTCCGGCTGCTAATGTAATTTGTCCTGTACTTGTATTTAAAGAGATATCTTGTCCTGACACTTGATCTGCTTGGGTAAAAACCACTAGGCCGTTTGTAATCAGCCCCGTAGTTTGAGCGGTGGATCTTGACCCCCTCATAAAAGAAGAACTCACCCCCGATCCTGTAGCTGTTGCTATGGTTGCCCAGCTGGTTCCGTTCCAATAATAATAGCCGGCAACTAAGCCTAGATTATTCCCTGTATTGTATACCAACAATCCTGTGGCTGGATTGGGTATGGTAAAATTATCTGTCGCGCTAGTAAGCGTTACTCGTGGCGGCAAAAATCCTTTATCCGTTGCCGCTACTTCTAATCTTGCAGAAGCATTTGGCGTATTGGTACCAATACCGGTTTGGGCATGTCCATACCAAGTAAAAAATATACTTAACACAATCAATAGGAGTACCTTTTTCATCATCGTATTATTTCAATTTGGCTTCTAATTGTAGTAATCTGGCCTCGATGGCAGCTTGATTTTTTTTCAAGGCCTCTATCTCTGCTTTCTGGGACTGAATCACTTTTAGAGATATAGCGTGCAGGGCTTGGTAGTTGATGGATTTGGTTTGCATCGCGTCATTTGCTGTGGAAACCATATCGGGAAATAAGGGCTCGACTTCCTGTGCAATTAATCCATATTGTTTATGATGATTATCTGCCCCATCATTCCAGTAATAATTCACTGGTCTTAACTGCAAATAGTTTGCAATGCTTGTTGAATCTAAATCTACAATGTTATTTTTTAATCTTCTATCAGATCGTGCAGTCAATGATTGATAATAAATCCCTGCACAAGAAAGATCATAAGTAGCTAATCCACCACCCCATCCCGAAGGCCAGCTATCATTAATAGAACCACCTGAAGATGGTATCCCTACTCTAGTTTGACCTGTTCTATTGATAATGATGGCATTATTAGCAGCAGTAGTATTAAAATCCCAACTCGTATTAATAATCATTTGATCTGTTGGGTTATTAATACCCATACTATATCCAAATGCGCCTGACACATCCAAACTATAAAATGGCTTTCCACTTCCGGTACCCGCTGTTCGTACACTTACTGTTGAATTAGCTGTTGAAGATGCATTGTTACTATTAAGCACATAAATACTAGGGGCTAAAGTACTTGCTGGACTGCCAACGCCCGCCGCATTTCCATTTTGAATATGCAAAGAGGTGGAAGGTGTTGTTGTTCCTAAGCCTACGTTACCAGTGGTATTATATACATTATTTCCCGACAAGATCCAAGGATTTACAAAAGCAGATGAACCTATCTGCGATATGTTTGCCCAAGTACTTGAATAATTATTCCCTACAGGTGGAGCATATGCTACAACTCCACCACTAACATTTAATACTCTGAGATACACCGTAGTATTCGTAGTTGGGGTAAAATATACTATTGCTTTATCCTGCGGCGCATCAGTATATGTAGTCCCCGCCTTCATTACAACACCAATACTTCCTCCTGAAAGTAAGGTATTGGCAGCGTCAACCCATCCATAATAGGCATAGCCCCCAGAAGTACCTCCTATGGCAGCTTCTAATTTATAGGTTTTATTGGCTTGTAAATTAAATCCACCACCGGATAAAGTAATACCTGTACCTGAGGAAACATTAAAATTTATATTTCCTGCTGATGATACAGACTGATTAGCCGATAAAGAAGCCTGAACATAATCTACCGATTGCCCTGTTACCGGTAAATTTCCAGCTACCATTTTATAATATACACGGTCATAATCATTTGTTTCAAAACTTCCAGAGGTAGCATAATTGTATACATTATAACTAACTCCTGCTTGTAAATTCACTTCTAATTTTCCATTATACTCAACATGAACATTATTATTGTAACTTGATTGAGTGTCTGATGCCAAAACTGTTGTTCCTTGTCTTACTGTAAAAAAAATGGTGTTGCTGCCACCTCCGATAGCTGTTGCTGCTGAAGTAAAATCAAACAAATACCTCCCTGAAACTGGGACAGTAAAAACATATCCTGTAGTTGTATTTCCAATCTTGCCAGATGCTTTTGAGTGCGCTTCACCATAAAGTTTAACCATATTCATAGATGTTACTCCATTACCCGCAGAACTAGCGGTAGCAATCGTGGCCCAGTTTGTACCATTCCAAAAATAATACCCGGCTTGCAAGCCCACCGATCCTACATTATACACCAATAAACCATCCGCAGGAGAGGCAATCGTAGTTGCATCTGTCGCGCTAGTAAGCGTTACTCGTGGCGGTAAGAAACCTTTATTAGTAGCACTTACCTCTAACTTAGCCGAGGAATGAGGTGTTGTAGTACCAATGCCCGTTTGGGCTGACCCCACAAAACCTAAAAACAATAGTGTTAAATAAATATTTCTCATAATTATCGAATCCAAATTTGATGTAGTGTGCTATTCCTATAATCCCCAGGAAAATCATCCATCTCCCACCTATTACTATATTGTATGCCCCAATGTACGATTGGAGCTGTGCTCGAATAAAAGGGAAAGGCAGTCATTGCGTAATCTCCCATGTTTGACCAAAAATTTATTGCCAGAGCAGGCAGGTTAGTATTATGCCCTGATAATGGAGTAAAAGATGTCGCGATACCACTCATATTCCCAGATCCGGTTTTAAAATAACTTATTGTTCCAGAATGAGAAGTTTTAAAATTCATAGTCCTTGCATGACCCGATGTTTTTCCATAAAATCGTACTTCAGTAAAAGCAAATGAATTCAAGTAGGCAGCCGCAACATGACCCCAAGTATTTAAAGATGTAGATTCATCATTACCTAACTCGGCTGAAGCAAGTAAAGGAAGTGACTTTGTTTTGAGTAATAAAGTTGGATATGTATATGCTTTATGCAAATAATTTAATACCAAAGTCCAACCTCCTCCGTCTGTGTCCATATCACAGTAACATGTTGTAGAAAGTTGTGCTCCTGTCACTCCATCAGGATCAATTGAATAAACTCCAGAAACTGCACTTGCATTATTGTCAAGTATTTCTTTACAAGATCTAAATAGTTGCTCTCGTAATAAAATTCCTAGCCGCATAGAGGCATGACCATTCACATTGATTGGCGTAACCCGAACATAACGAGCAAACATTACATTGGGAAAATTATTGTATTTCTTGGTATTTTGGTCGGAATTCAATGTTAGACTAGAGGCAACTGTAGCCCAGTTGATATTGTCTGTACTTACATCTACTTTGGCACTTGTGACCCATTGGGCAGAATTTGCTCGTCCTTGCGTAACAATTCCTTGAACCCAACGGGGACTTATAAGATCGTATTGCAAATAATCGGTTTTATTATTTGACGCTTGAGCAGACCATGCTTGACCTGAATCTATCCAAGGGGTATTGTGTGCTAAACTAAATGCGTCATTATTAAACACAGTAGATGCTGTCCAATTACTTTGAATATTCAATGACTCCGTGGGAGGACTTGAGTTAAAGTTGGTGGCAGGAACCCATTTACTAGTAGCAGTTGTTAATGCTAATTTACCTGAACCCGTAAAAGTGATTTTATTGGAATACACAGTATAAGCAGACGGAACTGTTACCGTGTGCCCGTTTAAAATAGTAGCTGTACCCGTAAGGTCTTTGGGGCTGGTCCATGTGGCTGAATTATTGAAATTTCCCGAGCCTGTACTATTAGTGGAGGTTTGAGCAAATAAAAAACCTGCTTGCACTAAAAGAAAAAAAACTATTGATCGTTTCATTACTCGCTATTTATTCTTCTTTGTTAACTTTTTTACCTGGTTCTTCAGGTTATCGATTTGCTTTTGTTGCTCTTTTATAGCTTCTACTAGCAGAGCAACTACTTTATCGTATTTCACTGAGCGGTATTCTTCTGAAGTATTGTCTTTAAAAACCACTTCCGGAAGCACTTTTTCTACTTCTTGGGCGATGAACCCTAATTCTGGTTTGTCGCTGAAATTCTTTTCAGGAAAAGCCTCTTGATTCCAATTAAAATAGACCCCACGCAATGATTTAACTTTGGATAATGCATTTTCAATAGGTCTAATATTCGATTTAAAACGGGCATCTGACGAACCAGCAATCGAATTAGCAATGATATCGCCACTAACCTGCAATCTAACGGAAGGTGTTAAATTACCCATTCCAATATTTCCATTTTCTAAAATAGAGATCCCATTTGATTCCCCTAATGAGTTAAAAATACGGAATCTCGCGTCAGAAGAAGATGTTCCATATTGATCTATAATCCAGTCGGCTGTACTACCGTTTAACGACTTTTTAATATTAATTTGTCCACCTTCATTGGATGTGTGAGCAGGATTAATTGTAATTTCTCCAGCGATAGTTCCACCTATATTTCCAACTGTTAAAGTTGAACTTAGATTAGAAGTTCCAATACCCACATTACCTCCATTCGGATTCAAAATCAAATTAAAATTGGTTCCATAGGCTGATTTTGACCTAGATTGTAACCAGGAATAGGTACTAGAACTACTCAATCCAAAATCCAATACATGACTCCCTGTAGTTCCACTTAATCTCAAATTACCATTGGCAACAGCTCCTGTTGAAGCAGGTTCAGCCAAGGTGGTTTCAACTTGTAGTTTGTTAACTGGCGTAGTAGTCCCAATACCCGTTTGTGCTGTCAGTAAATAACAGCTCATTAATAATACTACGATATAACTATTTTTACAACCCATATTTATGTTTTGTTGCGTTAAAATTTTGAAATACTTCATCTGCAGTAATTGCTCTGTTATAAATTTGCATTGATCCAATATATCCATTAAAATCTAATGCACCTCCACTCCTAGCATCTCCTATCCACAAATTAGAAGTAGCGTTGTTTGTTCTAGCTGCATTTGTTCTTACTGTACCGTCAGCTGCAGCATTTAAATACATTTGCATATTGCCACCTGAAATAGTAAAGCCTACTTGATACCATGTATTGGTTGTTAAAATTGCATTCCCATACATATCATAACTGTTAGTAGTATATAAATGTTGTTTAATCGTGCCTGCATTATTGAATAGGTCATAATGAAAATCAGTTCCCCCACCAGTGTTTGCGTCTGCAAACCATTTTGTCATAAAAATATTCCAATTGCTCCTTAATGTGGCTGCGTTAACCCAAATAAAAATACTAATATCGCCACTTGGAAAATTAGCAGGTGTTTTACCAAAATCGATGTAGTCCTGATCACCATCAGAATAAAAAACACCGCCATTACTGGTATTGTAACTCATATTACCAATTGTAGTACCCGTAGCATTTCCTTTTAAATCAGTTACCGCAGTTCCATATTTGGGATACGTATACCAATTGCCTGGATCTATTGACAATACTAATCCATTAGGGAGCGCTTCTTCTCCAGATAATTCTTCAATATCTTGGTACCATATAGTCCCACTTGCCTCAGAAGGTTTTTTCCAAAACAACTGCATCACTTCGCCTCCACCTCCCTCTTGCATACGGGCCCGAAAGCTATACTTTTTTCCGGCTGTTAAAGAGATTGATCCTGTATGAGTACCAATTGCGCCCGGACCATGAGCTCCGTAGTGGTTGACTACATTTTGATCGTTTATAAATAGATCCACCGCATCGTCTCCTTCAATAGAAAACGTATAGGTTCCTGTTTGCTTTGGAATAAAATAGCCCGAAACGACAATTGTAAAACCATCTCCACTAAATCCTGAATAAAGGGTCTGATTGCCAATAGCGTTTTTTAAATCAGTTTGGTTTAAAAAATTAATTAGGTTAGCTGTATAACTAGAGGAAGTGTTTAAATTTCCTGTATTAGACTTTAAAGCAACATATCCTGCTAATTTAAAATTGGCCGCATTAGCAAAATTAGTTTCAAATTCTGCAGCATTTGATGGAAAAGTAGAGGTTGAAGAACTATACAAACGATAATACAAATACTTATTCCCTTTTGGACGATTACTTTCTAATGTGGCATAGTAATTCGGCACAAACTGAGAAAAAGCAGTAGTTGCAAAAAACAAAAAAAAGAAATATGTCTTTTTTATATTCATCCTCTAATTACTCATTTCTCCTGAAATAATATAAACACCTCCAATATACAATACCGTAGCAATTGCATATTGACCTGCTGTTTTTGTAAAACTATTTCTATTACTAAATGTCCCCGTAAAAGTGACTTGTCCGGTTCCCGATTGCAAAATCATGCAATTGAAACCTTCTGGAATTCCTGTTGTAGGCAAGCTCAACGTGATGGCTGAAGTACATCTTAAAATCATCCCATTATCACTTACAGCAATAGCTCTACTAGATGCTTCTGTACTTGTGTTCGAGACAAAACCACTCAATTTTGAGGTAGCCACATTACCTCCGGTTAAATTACCACTTACACCAATATCTCCCGTCACATCCAACGCTTTTGTTGGTGCACTATTCTTAATACCTACATTGCCATTTTCTTTTATTGAAATTCCATTCGTTTCTCCAGAACCATTAAATATGCGAAAACGTGCATCGGCTGTTGTAGTACCAAATTGATCAATCGTCCAGTCAACTGTACCTCCCGTTAAGGATTTCTTTATGGTAATTTGGCCCCCTTCATTCGAAGTTGCCGAAGGATTTAGCGTTATTTCTCCAGCCACAGTACCAGTTGCATTTCCGACTGTTAAGGTCGTAGAAGGAATGGTAGTTCCAATTCCTACCCAACCCCCATTAGGATTCAATGCTAAAATAAAATTAGTTCCATAACCAGAACGTGAACGGGATTGTAGCCAAGAATAGGTACTTGAACTACTCAATCCAAAATCCAACACATGACTCCCTGCAGTACCACTCAATCTCAAATTACCATTTGCTGTAGCGCCTGTAGTAGCTGGATCAGCCAAGGTGGTTTCTACTTGTAGTTTGTTAACTGGCATAGTAGTTCCAATACCCGTTTGGGCGTTGACCCCAACAATTGAAAAGAAAATAAGGATATAATATTTAATATAATGCATCGTTTAATTTTTAAAGCCCTAAATAAATAAACATCGTAACGGATAGCGTTCTAGGAGCTGTAGTAATTGGCGTTGCTGAACCCCCAGAAGAAACCGATACCGAGTGGTTATGGTCTCCAACACTTCCAGAGGTAAAGTTAGGAATATCTACAAAGTGATTATGGGTTCCTGACCAGTTTGTGTTACGTAATTGCCATCCTCCTCCATCGTCTTCCAAACTCTGATTGCCTCCGCCCGAACCATTATAATCATCATTATTAAACCACATATCGTGATAATGATTTCCCGAATCATTGGTATAAACGCCAGGCGGATCCACATTATGGGAGTGATTTCCATTGTTACCTGATGTCCCCGTAAAATTTACATTAGGTAAATTAGCTTGAGATAAAACCACCGTATTGGAGCCTGAAACCGTTCCCATAGCACCACCGTTTTGAGACAAATAAGTATTGGAAGCATCTGGTAAGTTCGCACCAATACCAATAGCTGTGGCTCGGGCTTGCTGAGAAGCAGATAAGCTTGATTTAGCTCTTCCGTCTAGCTTGATCCAACCGTTGTGGTCTGTGGTTTGTATTCCTGATTTAATATCGCCGGCACTATTTTGACTCGAACCTAAAGCGGTAGCAATGGTAGCCCAACTTGTTCCATTCCAATAATAATATCCCGCTTGTAAGGCTACATTGTTTCCGGTGTTATACACTAACAAGCCCGTTGCTGGACTCGAAATAGTACTTGCATCCGATCCACTAGTTAGGGTAATGCGCGGCGGTAAAAAACCTTGGTTAGTTGCAAACACTTCCAACTTTGCCGAAGGACTTGGCGTAGTAGTACCAATACCTGTTTGGGCATTCCCGTTGAGGAAAACCAAACCCAAAACTATTACTGATACTATTTTTTTCATACATCAAGTCAAACGATTAGAATAAGGCTCTTAAAATAATCCAATTGGTTCCATCTGAAATCGCCTTAATCCAGTTATTAGAAGGTTCAATACCTATTGATAAAGAAGTGGCTGTTGTAGTTGTACTATCCGAAATAAGATTTCCAACCGCAGCAGTAATAGTAACCGATACGCTTGCAATATTTTTAATTGTAATTTCACGACCAGCTCCCACGGTTACAGCACTTGGTAATTTTATAGTTTTTGATGCAGCACTTCCTGAGTAAACCAATAGATTAGCACTATCTGTTGCTAAGATATCATACGTATCAGTTTTGGCTAAAACACCTCCTCCTATATTGTTTGACCATTTTGGCACGCCTGAAGCTAACACTAACACTTGACCATCGGTGCCTTTAGCTAACATAGCTGTTGTTGCGGCTGCAGTTTGATAAGGTAATGATCCCGCATCTCCGCCTGCAATATTGGTAGCGGTTGTTGATGTTGCCGCATTTCCTCCAATATTTAAATTCGCCACTACAGTAGTTGAACTCACCACTAAAGGTGCCGTTCCTGTAACCACTGTTGAAGTTAATTGTCCTGAAACACTTAAACTTGTTCCTGTAGCCGCCCCTAAAACTGGAGTCACCAATGTTGGCGAAGTATCCATAACAAATTTAGTTCCTGTTCCGGTTTGTGAAGCAACTGAAGTAGCATTACCAACACTCGTAATTGGACCTGTTAAACTGGCATTTGTAGTTACGGTAGCCGCATTCCCATTTATTGAACCAACTATAGTAGAACTAAATGTTTTGGCTCCTGCAAAAGTTTGCGTTCCTGTGGTTACTACACCGCCATTAGTCCCGTCGGCTGGTGCTAAGTTAAATACACCTGAAGTAATACTTGCACCATTAGCAGTTGACGTTCCACTGATAGCGCCTATACTTGATACTGTTGGAGCTGTCCAACTAGCTAAACCATTGGCATCTGAGGTCAAAACTTTTCCTGCAGCTGGTGAGCCACCTGCAATACTTATTGTCCCACCAATGTAGGCATTCCCGGCAATACCCAAACCACCACCAACGGTTAAGGCTCCTGTTGTTGTAGAAGTAGATGTGGTAGTATTTGGAAGATTCAATGCCCCCATTA
>Ga0129318_10000081_pt1 | contig 10439 bp, 15 predicted proteins | sample CPB1_08_DNA_FD_94475 | JGI IMG/M metagenome (GOLD analysis project Ga0129318, IMG submission 94475) | Freshwater to marine salinity gradient microbial communities from Chesapeake Bay, USA - CPBay_Spr_0.1_0.8_DNA | ecosystem: Environmental > Aquatic > Marine > Coastal | place: USA: Chesapeake...
CGCATCGTGTCCAAGCGGCGGAGCGCGACCATGAAGAATCGCTGAATACCCTTTTAGACGGACGGAACGAACTTGAACAAATGCCGGAGTATATCGTGGAGGCCAAGACCGTTCAGACTGGCGCGATTCGCACGCTGAAGGAGGCGCTGAAGTGTATCCTGGTGGAGATGAGCCTCATTTTTGACGAGTCGGGCATCCGCATGGTCGCGATGGACACGACGCGCACGGTGCTGGTCCACCTGCGCCTCCACGCCGAGAAGTTCGAGAAGTACGCCTACAAGCACACCGCGCCCACGTTCGTGATCGGGGTGAACACGGACCACCTGTACCGCATCGTGCGCACGGCCACGAACGACGATACCATCACGTTCTACGTGGACCAGGCGGACCCGAACAACCTCGGCATCCTGCTGGAGGACGGCGAGAAGAAGCAGGTGACGCGCTACAAGCTGAGCCTGCTGGACAGCAACGAGCCGGACATCCAGCTACAGGACACGGAGTTCTCCACGCACATCACGATGCCGTCGCTGGACTTCCAGAAGATCTGCCGCGACATGACGCTGCTCGGCGCAAAGACGGTTGAGATTAAGAACGTGGGCCCGAGCCTGACGTTCGGGTGTAAGGGCAACTTCGCGTCGCGCACGACGGTGCTCGGGGACTCGGAGACCGAGTTCAACATCCAGAAGACGGCCTCCACCGAGATTGTCGCGGGCAACTTCTCGCTGCCGAACCTGGTGCTCTTCACGAAGTGCACGAACCTATGTAATAACATTGAGATCCACATGAAGAACGACTGGTTCCTGATGATCCGCTACGTGGTCGCGAACCTCGGCGACATCAAGCTGTGTATCATGCCGTGTACTACCTAGGCATACACATCCCCACAGCGTATCCGATCACGAACTCGTTTATGTCCACTAGAAGGTTCGTGTCGCTGGGGTCCAGCAGCTGGTAGGATATGAACAGCGGAATCAGTATTGGGAAGCGCACAGCGAAGAGGCCGAACACGAAGTGGCTGATGGAGTTGAGCCCGTCGGTGAATAGGTGGCGCGACTTGGAGTCGGGCTCCGGGTGCCGGATGAGCGTCCAGATTTTCTGGAGGACCTCCATGTTGTTGTAATGCGGGGCTTTAATCTCACCCCCACAACGACCAGCCCATGTGCTCGCGGAAGGCCATGGACCCGCGCGCCGCGAGCTCGAGGCCCAGGAACGAGACGAACGCGGAGCTCATGAGCAGCGTCACGCCCATGCGCGTCTTGTGCGATATCGGGATGTCCAGCGCGCTCAGCACGATGTCAATGGATATCGGCGCGCTCTCGCCAATCAAGCGGCGCTCGAGCGACGTACAGATACACGTGCGCAGCAGCACGTGCTGCGCCCAAACCGCGAAGACGAGCGCGAACACGACGACCTGGAACCACAGCACCGGGTAAAGAGTGTGCGACATGACGATGAGCACCATCACCATGTTGAACACAAAAATGTGAAGGACGTAGACGATTCTGCCTAATATTTCGTCGTTTTCGGTTAGCCACCCGTACATGTATCGCACGCACGTCTCAAGAATGTCCACGCACTGCTGTTTGAGCGTCATTGTGTTTAGGTCGGGCGAGTTTTGTGCGCGGTATACGCGACGTCTGCGCCCACCTTGAATCCCTGGATGGTCGGGCAGATAGTGTTGACCGCGTGGTTCACCGCGGTGGTCGTGTTCCAGATCTTGATGATGGAGAACGGGCCCTTGGGCGACACGGTGACGCCAACGATGGTCTCCTTGTTGTTCAAGAATACCTCCCCTGCGATACAGTGGACCATGAGGTCCACGTATGTCACGTGTGCGCTGGCGGACTCAATCTTCTTGGACCACGCGCCGCCTCCGTCGTTCTCGGGGACGTCCCAGATGGGCCGGAATCCGCGCCGCATGAAGAAGAACATGCCCGACTCCCAGGCCTCCTTGGAGATTGAGTCCATGACCGTCCAGAACTGCTGCGGCGTCTCGATGTCCGCGATCTTCACGTAGCTGGTGAGCGAGTAGTCCTTGTTGTCGGGGTCATGATACCACAGAATCCAGGAATGCTGGAGTTTTGTGGTCTCAATGATTGACCCCATTGTTATACTCTCAGTAGCTATGGTTAAAACGGATTCGTTTTAGGCATCCGTGTTGTGTGTATACAACCATGTCGCTCACAATCGCCCAGATTTACTCTGTGCGCTTTGGCGCGAAGCTCCCTCTCCCGAAGATCATCCAGGACAACATCGCGAAGTTGCGCGTGTCCCCGACGACATACCGCCCGAACCGCCCGCCGCCCCGCCAGGCCCTGCCGCAATACCGCCCGTCTGCGGCCGGAGCCGCCGAGAACTGGCGCGAGAAGAAGCTCGCGGACTACGTGCGGCGCTTGAAGGAGACGGACGACCCCGACTACGGCAAGATCATGTCTGCGCTGAACAAGATCACGTCGGCCACGCTGGACAAGCTGAGCGCGGACATTGTGGCGATCATCCGCGGGCGCGACGAGCAGTTCCGGCTGCGTGCGAGCGCGCTGCTGTTTGACAAGGCCATCGTCCAGCACGCGTTCTCCGCGACGATGGCCGACTGCGCGAAGATTCTGTCGTACAGCATCCCCGAGATCAGCGACGACCTGCGCGTCCAGATTGAGATGTTCCCCGAGCTGTACGACATTGACAAGACGCTCGTGTTTCCGAGCTCGGCGGACCCCGACTACGCGGAGAAGCTCATTCAGGTGTTCAAGCAGAAGGACAAGCGCCGTGGATACGCGAAGTTTGTCAGCCAGCTGTATGTGCGCGGCATGGTGTCCGAGCTGACCATTCGCGCCTCGCTGACGAACGTGATTGACGACATCTTGGAGCTCGCGAAGAAGCCGCTGAACAAGCAGATTGACGAGAACGTGTCGCAGTTCGTGGACTTCATGTTTGAGACGGCGAACGCGCTGCCGAAGACGGCGCACACGCTGCGCGAGTGTATTCGCACGCTCGGCGCGTCCATCCTCGCGATGCCGCGCGCGGACCTGCCGAACCTGTCCATGCGCAGTCGCTTCCGATTGGAGGACGTCGTCAAGTGCGTTAAGTAGTTGAAACATCAAAGAGATAAGTAAAACAAATGACGCAAGTACCTTCTGCCGGCGTGCTCCTGAAGGCTGCCCAGCTCGCGATTGAGAAGGACGTGCCGATCTGCCTGGACTACTACGCGGACAGCGTGGAGAAGAAGTGCTGTATCGGCGTGACGGACACCGAGAAGTTTTTGGTTAAGTCGGACAGCGAGTATACGTCCACTATCCAGAACGTGTTCAAGTCGGAGAGCTGCTACATCATTGAGACGGAGAACTCGCTGTATGTCGTGTCCGCGGAGGTTCCGATCCGGAAGATCATGCCGTCCACCTGATAAAACATCACTTTGATGTATCATCACTTTGATGCTTACATGTAGAATGCCGACACTGAATAATGGACCTGCGATACCCCCCGCCGCACTACCTGCTGTTCGAGCCGTTGAATGACGTGAACACCCGGAAGGTATGGGAGGACTACAAGCTTCGGCACGGGGCCGCGTGCGAGTTCGCGGAGATTGACGCGGCGGAGACGAACACGGTGGACACGTTCGCGCCGTGGTTTGAGAACTGGATCTCGCAGATGCCCGCGCGGCGGTCCACGCAGATCCGTGTGCTCATGATTTTTCACTCCGAGTTTTTGACGTATTCGTGTCAGCAGATGCTGCGGCGGTCGCTTGAGCAGCGGTCCTTTCGCTCGCGCGTCTGGTTCCACGTGGAGGACCCGACGGTCATCCAGCCCGCCATCCAGAGCCGGTGTATTGTAAAACGAATCCCCACAGCAATAGGTTCTCCGCGTATTACAACACTATGAAGATTGACGTATTCACGGACGGCGCCTGCACGAAGAACGGCCGGAGCGGCGCGCGCGCATCGTTTGCCTTTTGGGTTCCGGACCACAAGGACGTATCGCGGGCGGGCGCGGTGCCGGCGTCGGATCCGCAGACCAACAACCGGGGCGAGCTCATGGCGATCTCCGAGGCCGTGCTGGCCATCGCGGACCGCTTTGACCCGTCGGACGTGGACGTCCACATCTTCACGGACTCGCAGTATTCCAAGAACTGCCTGACAATTTGGATGCCGGGGTGGATTCAGCGCGGGTGGAAGACGTCGTCGGGCACGGACGTTCTGAACCGCGACCTGATTGAGCAGGCGGCCGGCCGTCTGACGAAGTTCAAGAGCTACACGATTTCGTATGTTGCGGCGCACACGGGGCGCGACGACGTGCTGAGCCAGAACAACCACATCGTGGACCGCATGGCCGCGCGCGTGCTTAGTCCTGACGACGCCAAGGACGAGCCGAAGGTCGTTGTCGCGAACACGCAGGCGCTCTTTGAGGACTTCCCGGTGAAGCTGATGGGCCCTGCGGTGTCCGAGCGCAGTGTGCTGGACTGGTGCCGCAAGAACCTGGACAAGCTGGACGCCGACGCGCTGGACGCGGCGCTGATGACGGCGATCGGCAAGACAGCGACCAAGTCTGGATTCAAACTTGAAAAACAGAAGTTGCGCAAGACACCCATGCTCCGTCTAATCCCGAGCTCCCATTTAATCACCGAAGGAGTGAGTATAGTAAAGCAAGAATGAGTGTTCGCGCCTTCCACTTCTGGTCTCCGACGTGCGGTCCGTGTAAGGTAATCAAGCCGGCGCTGGAGGATTTGAAGGACGAGTTTCCGCAGGTTGAGTGGACGACCGTGAACACGCGCGACGACCCCGAGGGCCTGGCGCAGCGCTTCGGCGTTACGATGGTTCCGACGGTGGCGGTCGTGTCGCTGGGCGGCAACGTCCAGAAGCACACGGGAACGGACATGTCGGGCTACTACCGCATCTTGCGCACTGCGACTAAGGTGTGATGAGTTGCCCGTTTTTGTATGCCTCGCAGACCATCTGGTCGTCGTCGCTGGGAGCTGAACAGGTCCCGGCGCTGGATGAGGCGCCAAATATCCCGCTGCCTAATGGCGTCCCGCCGGGCCCGAGCGGGTTTGAGGGCCGCGCGTCGGACTGCGGCGACACGACGAAGTTGCCGGTGGGCAGGCGCTGGGGCGCCGCGGCGCGCACGATGGCCCACCCGATGACGCCGCTCGTTCCGCCCACCAGCAGGCCCATGAGAATCGTTACGAGCGAGCTGGACCAGTAGTAGCTCTCAAAGCAGCGCGACATATACATTACGACCGCCTGGACTACAATGAACCCGCCGAAGAGCATCGCGGTGCCCAAATTCTCGGAGGGCGGGCGGTTGATTCCGAAGTCCGTCAGGAAGTAGGCGAACACCGCAGCGGGCAGGACGATTCCCTGGGGGGCGAACACGCTCTCGAGGGACTCAAATCCTGGAACGGAGCACCCGAGGCCGGCCTGCGAAGCGGTGATGGGCGTCCCGGTGATTGCGCGGAACACGGCGCCCAAAATAGAGTTCAGTATGACCGCGCCGATTCCGACGAAGCTCGCGATGGAGTATCGGAACTCCTCCTTGATAGCGTCGGCAATCAGGCCGAACAGAATGAGCGACGACGGCAGGTAGAGGAACAGCTTCTTCGCGAAGGTGAGGACGCTGTCAGCTCTCACAGCCAAACTGGGGCTTTTATCGAGCGATAGAGCGTCGCCCATTCGCGCGGCGATAGTTGACATATCGGGCATTTTATCCGCACTCTCTGCGCGAGGGATGTCAGGTAGGGACTTCTCGCCGAACTTGTAAAGGCCCTGTATGCGGTCTGATTGAAGTGCGTCCGCCATGTTGCTTATTCCTGAGATACAAAATACTGGGACACTACAAATGAGTGTATACAACTCGTCAACGGCGTGGGACGGCGCGTGTTCCGGCGCGAACCAGAGCCCCATCAACCTCTCGCAGAGCCTCGCGAAGCCGTGCGACCTGCTGTGCGACCTCGCGTTTGACGATGGAAACGTCGCGGATGCGTACGTCACGATTTCCGACGAGGGCATGATTCTGCATAGTAAGAGCGGGCTCGGCACGTGCCGGTTCAACGGCGAGGGATACACCTGTAATAATCTGATGCTCACGCATCCGAGCCACCACACGGTCGAGAACATCCAGGCGGACGCGGAGGTCGTCGCGATGTTCACGAACCCCACGGGCCAGATGCTGTGCGTGAGCTCGCTCGTGCGCGTGAACCCGTCGCAGTCCGATTCCGCTAAGTTCTTCAACGCGTTCGTGGGGTACGCGAACCCGAGCACGCGCTTCACGGCCGTGTCGCTCGGCGAGGGCTGGGGCCTGGGCATGATGGTGCCGCCGCACGGCGCCTACTTTGTCTACGATGGGTCCATGGTCGTGCCGCCCTGCCAGAGCGTGAAATGGGTCGTCTTCAAGAGCATGATCCACATGGACGCGAACAACTTCGCGCTGCTGGCGAAAAACGTGAGCCCCGGCTCGCGCGCCGTCCAGCCGCTGGGGGACCGCGATGTATTTTTCAATGACGCGGAGCAGCTGTCGGGCGGGCCCATGCCGCACGACAACAAGACCTACATGCGCTGCCGGCGCGCGGGCAAGAAGAGCGACGTGAAGCCGGTCGTGCGCGCGGACGTGGGCGGCGAGCGCAAGAAGGCGAGCCCGCCGTCCGCGATATACAAGTGGGCGGGCGACCAGATGCGCACGAACGGCATCATCGCGTTCCTGGACGTGATTCTGCTGGTATGCGCGATAGTGTTCGGGATTTACTACGGGTGGAACGCAAGCAAAAAGTTCACGGGATTGTATTTTGCGTTTAAGGCCCAGGATTTCGCCGTCTGGGTCCGGAAGTTGTTCAGCAGGCCGCCGCGGCCCGCCTAGCCGATGGGCTTCGCGTCCCAGTAGGTCTTGTACTCCTCGGGCTGGTCGGTGCCCCACATGCTCTCGCCCTGGTCGCCCCACATGTTCCCCTGGTCCGCGTAGTTCGCGTCCTCGGTGGGCTTCGTGAGCTTGCGCTCCTTCTTCGCGACGGTCGTCCAGTCGTCGGGCGCAGGCGCCGGCGGACGGGAGTCCTCCTCGTAGTCGTCCTCGGGGGGCTCCTCGTTGTCCACGGGCCGGATGCGGCAGAACCGCGGCACCACCGCGTGGCTCTGGCGCTCGTGGAAGGCCTGGTCGGCCTGCCGCCGCGTCTTGTCGTCGTCGTCCGCGGCCTTCCACTCGGACGCGAGCGACGCGAACTTGCGCTTGCCGCTCCAGTCGTTCTTGGGCGGCGCCGCGGCCGCGCCCCCGCCCAGGCTCGGGAAGTTGGTCGGCGCGAGCGCCTTCAGATTCTTGCTGTCGCGGGCCTGCTCGCCCTTGCGGGCATGGGGGGCGACGTACTTGGATGCCATTGTATGCGCCCATCCGCCTGGGCCGACGGCGATCCGTTTTCGGGCGTCAGGGAAAACGAAATCTCTCGCCGAAATTCTCGGTATGGCACAATCGCGATGGTATCTGCCGTAGTCATCTCTGCGTCCGGCACTATTACCGACGTCCAGGTCCCGGCAAAGACGGCGGACGTTCTTGAGTGGATCCGCAAGAAGTACGGCAACGCGGATATCCAGTTCCAGGGGAAGCTCGAGGATCCGACGAACGCCGCGAGGTGGCTGAGCGTGTTCGCGGCGCCCTGCGGCGAGGATGGGACCGCGAACGAGCACGTGCTGCCCTCGCCGTTCAACGAGGAGTTGTATGATGGGACCATCATCGTGATGGCGTCGGCGAGCGAGAACAGCGACGCATACGAGATGCCCGCGGCGGCATACGGCAATCTTAAGCGGGACGACTACGCGACCATCTACTCCGAATGGACGTTCGCGGTGGAGGACGACGAGGGTTCCGTCGCGGAGGACCTGCCGGACGACATCAACGACGTCGGGTCGGTGGACAGCGAGGAGGCCGATGAGCGGCCGTTCCCGGCGCGCGAGTCGCTTTATGTGTCCAAGCCCATCACGACGCGCTCAAAGAACGTGTTCGTGGACTGCGCGATGCGCGACAAGGTTATCGCGAACTTCGCGGAGTTGCTGGAGAACAAGGAGCACGCGGAGGACCTCGAGGACGCGATGCTTCACGTCGTCGCCGACCAGGCGACCAAGGAGAACATGGACGTGGACTGGGGCAACCACGTGTTCGCGAACCTATACCGCAGCCGCGCAATTTCCATCTACGAGAACCTGCGGGGATCCGCGAGCTACGTGAAGAACGACGAGGCGTGGCTGGATAAGCTGAAGAGCGGCGAGCTGTCCATGCGGGCCTTCGCGGAAATGACGTCCGTGGAGCTGTGCCCCGCGCGCTGGAAGGCGGCCATCGAGCGCATCATCGCGTCCGAGAAGAAGCTCTACTCAAAGCACGACTCCGGCTCCATCTTCTGGTGGTGCCGCCGCTGTAAGAAGAAGACCAAGTGCGACCACTACCAGATGCAGACGCGCTCGGCGGACGAGCCCATGACGACCTTCATGGTTTGTCTGGAGTGTGACCAGAAGTGGAAATTTTGAAGGCCTCGCCGCTCGGCGACACGCCCTCCACATACACTGTGATGGGGTCCAGGCCGTTCGTGATTTCGGGCTTGCTCACCTCGGGCGTCGTGTTCTCAAACTTTTCCTTGAACTTCTGGATCACGGTGTCCGGGATCTGGGGGCTCGTTTCCTGTAGGCGGTCCAGCTGCTCGCGCACATACTTGAGCATGTCGTGCGCCTGAACGCGCTCGGCCCGCGGCAGCGACAGCTCCACCACGATGAATCGGTGGATTTTTGAGTATGAGGACGAAATGATGCGGTGGGCCTCCGCGCGCTTGGCCCAGCCGAAATGGGATGAAAGCGTGTTGAGGATGCCGACGCCGAAGCTCACGCACCCGATTCCGATGTTCGTGTAGGCGAGGCCGGCGAACAGCGCGGTCGAGCCGATGGCCGCCGTGCCCGCTAAGTGGGACAGGACTATAGTCGGGATCGCGATGTAGTTGTTGAACTCAGAATATCTGTTCTGGGACTTGGTGTGGAGCCACGAGAAGCAAAGCGCGCGCTCGCCCTCTTCGGAGAGGATTCGCTCTATCTGAGAATTCCACATGACGTGCTTGCCTGTTGTCGTGTCGTCCATTCTCTATTTTAAACGCATAAAATAATGGATTGGGCCCACGATAGGCCGATTCGGGGGTCGCGATTGCGCAGATTACACGACTACCTCCGCAGAAAGCTCGGGAACGCGGATCGTGCGGAGCGCGTCGTGAAGGGCGTCGCGCTGGGCGAGTTTTTACGCGCGCGAAAGTGGGCGTCGCCGGCCCAGATCCGCGCGTCGGTGTTCCACGATTCGGCAAAAACGCGGCCCGTGTTCACGGACGCCCAGTCGCGGGCAGTGTTCCGCGCGCTGGCGCACAAGGGCGGGACGTCCGACGAGGCCGTGCTGCTGGACCGCGGAGTGCGCGCGCTGATGTCCTATTTGCGCGACTACATGCCGAACGTTGTGGTCAATTTGAGCGATGCGGCGTGGCCGTATATGACGTTCCTAAAAACGCTCCAGGAGATCCCTGAGGTCGGGCCCATCATTGACATCGCGAAGGAGGCCGCGGTCCAGGTGGGCACCACGGGCATTGTCGCGGCCAACACGATCGGCGCGGATATGGGCGGGCCCGTCGGCGTGGCCGTTGTGGCGCTGCCGGCCGCCGTCGCGGGCATGATGATCGTCATGACGCACGTGGCCGAGGACGAGCTCGGCGAGGCGGTGCTGGCGTCGCTGCTCGTGCTGCCGTTCGTGGGGCCCGTGTTATACAAGCTCGCGATTTCAGGCGCCAAGTTCGGCAACAAGGTGGAGCGCGAGTTCCCGGGAGTATTTCCGTTCGGCGGAAAGCGGTTTTCAACGCGGCGGCGTGGTATCCACAAATGGCGGAAGAGGACACAACGTCAAACGTCCGCGCAACGCTGAAGGGCTGGATCGCGCTGGACGACGAGGAGCGCGGGTTGCGCGCGCGCATCAAGGAGATCCGCGAGGCCAAGCAAAAGAACTCCCAGGGCATCCTGGAGTTCATGAGTGCGAACAACGTGGACAACTTCATGCTGGAGGGTGCGGGCGTCGGCAACATCTCGCGGTCGGTGCGCACGACGCGCCCGCCCCTGCGGCGCGACTTCATTCGGACGCAGCTGCTTCTCCAGTTCGCGGACCAGCCGCAGCGCGTGGCCGAGGTGCTGAGGTCCATTGAGGGCATCCCGGAGGGCGCGGAGGACATGTCGGTCGGCGGCACGCAGCGCGTCATGCTGGTGCGGCGCATCCCGCGCGCGAAGACTACGATGAACCTAGCGACCTGATGGCCTGCTCGGCCGCCGCCTGCTCGGCCTGCTTCTTGGTGGGCCCGGAACCTTGCCCGATGTGGGTTCCGCGGGGATCCGCAACTGCCACGCGGAAGGTGCCGGGCGGCGCCGCGAGCAAGACGTATGTCGGCAGCGCGTGGAAGC
>Ga0129318_10000082_pt1 | contig 10390 bp, 16 predicted proteins | sample CPB1_08_DNA_FD_94475 | JGI IMG/M metagenome (GOLD analysis project Ga0129318, IMG submission 94475) | Freshwater to marine salinity gradient microbial communities from Chesapeake Bay, USA - CPBay_Spr_0.1_0.8_DNA | ecosystem: Environmental > Aquatic > Marine > Coastal | place: USA: Chesapeake...
CGCCATATACATCCATGACATGAAGCACGCCAGCCATAGTATCTGTGCCCATAAAGTTAACCAGGTGCGCTGCTCCGCCGATACCAGCAGACTCACCAGAGCTAACCCCGCGAGCGCCAAAATCATGAAGCTTAAAAGCAATAGTAGTGGGGTCACCAGATTTCTCCAAGTAGTTTAAGATTTCTTGCTTAATGTGCCAGGATGTTGTGCCAACAGTAGTAGGATACCAAATAGCACGAAGTGCTGGAGTCTCTACCCATGTCGTAAGCCAAAAGCACTTAGGATCTGTGTTCTCAATTGTACACAAAACATTCTTTGTAGGAATAATCATTCCTTCTTTTACTGCACGGATGCGAAGTGGCAGCTTTCCGCCCAGTTCATCAACAATATACATCCAGCCATCTTTGTTAAATGGCTCACCGTGTGCAGTCCAGATCTTATCTGCCAATTCTACATCTTCTTTTGTTACCCGAACCTTAGCAAGGCGTTTTGCAAATGCCTGAATACCAAGAAATTCAGTGCGATCATATTTGCCGCCACGCGACTCAATGTACGAGTAAACATACTCTGTACCTTCTGGGTATTGTTTCCACATAGACACTTTGTAACTATCGGTGTCAAGTAGAATGCTGTTAATTAGATTGTTCATAATAAAGTTCCTTTATTTTATATGCCCGATGTCTATCATTGGGACTTGCTTTAAGTATAACATAGCTCCCTTGCTATATCAACTATTCTTCAGTTTAAACATAATAATCTCGTCTTCGGTGTATTGATGGTTGTCACCGGTCCTATCCTTGTAATAGATAGTAGCACCATTGGCAAATTCGAATATAGACTCTGCATAATATCTCAATCGAATTTTTATTAAATCGATATTAGCAACATTAAGTGCCGATAAGGAAGGTACTTTATACGTCTCCTGTGCCCAATCGGAGAAGGTCAGGTAAATCATTTTACACCGAGTAATTTCTTCTCCGTTGCTGTAAGTTTTGCTAACGCCGCCTTCTTAGCCTTCTCTACCCTGGCTTCATTTTTAAGCCGCGCCTGTTCGGCAGCATCGGCGGCTTTATGTTTAGGCCACCACACTGCAACTTCGCCGTCTGTTAGCACCTCGCTAATTGTTGCACCGATATTAACTGTATTTTTAACATCATTGCCTGCGACGGCGCTAATTGTCTCCAACGCAGTTAACGCTCTGCAGGCCATCCTAGCAAGCATATCCATTTTATTCTGCGTTTCTCTACTACCAGATGCACTGTAATTCGGTTCATCATCATAACTTCTGCAAGGCATATTAATCTCCTTATTTAACTATCTGCTAACTTATACACCGGGATTTCTCTTGTTACGTTTCCACCGTATGTTAATGAATACGCTAACGCATCTTTCCCATCCTTAAATCTTAAATGAGCATCTATTGAGCCAAATGGATCACGATCACAGTAATCAACCCTATCCTCATATCCGTGGGCTTCAAGCGCAGCCGTGAGCTGATAAAAGTCATTTCTACCGTTTAGCCTGCTTATGCGAATATAGTACATTCTTACACACTCCGTGCTCTTTTTACAACTTCGATGCCAGTGATTTTAACTAACCGATTCACGCACCCACTGCCCATTGAATAATCTCGTAGTGGTCCTCGAAGCATTCGGTACTTTTAACTTCAGCAATCGGTATCCACTTTGCCTTCTCGGCATCGTCGCTACCTTTTACCCGTGGTAATTCACCATCGGGTAATAGAATTTTAAATGCATGAGTAATGATTCTGCCACGTGGGCTTCTATCAATGGCGTCGAATACCTTTTGCCCTTTAATACTACCGCGCAGCACCGGAGCAGGAACCTTAATAAGTGTTTCTTCTCTTAATTCTCGTAGCATAGCATCCTCGACTGACTTATCTGTGTTTGCATTTACGTAGCCGCCAGGTAATGCCCATAATCCCTTGCCGGGCTCGGCGCGGCGTTTAATTAACAGAATATGACCGCTCTGTATAACTACCGCATCAGCGGTGCTAAAAATCGGAGGGTATGGTAAAGAAGCATATTGTTTCTTGTAATTTGCTACAAATTCGCGCTCTTTAATGACCTGATCCCACTCGGGTGTGCAGTTAATGCTATTTTCTTGAGTCTTGAATTGCTCTAAGAATGCATATGTGGGTGATGGAACAACACTTTTAATGAAGTTCATATTTACGTCACGTCTAAAATAAAGATCACGAATATCGGTAGCATCAAGTGGTTCCAGCAGTTCGACTTCCTCGAAACCCCATTGTGGAAACATTTCTAAATAGTAAGAGCTAGGGTCTTTTTTATGTCCGATAATACCAATTCTGTCACCTGGGTTAGTATGGCGACCGACCGCAGCCTGTACACGAGCTGCCCAGGCCTGATCGTTATACAAACTATCTGTATTAGGTTCGATGTTGAATGTTAATGTGCCGGCCATTCCATTAGTTGCTAATTTAATCATCTTGCAACGTTCGTCGAATGTGAATGGATTTTTATAGGTGCGTGGCTGATGCGCACTACCTACAATAAACACAACCTTATCTGCAAGCGCGGTAGCTCGCTGTACTAGCATCAAGTGTGCTGAATGAAAAGGTTGAAAACGTCCGATAAGGACTAAAGTGTCGTATTTTTTATTTGTCATTTCTAAATCCTAGAAAATTATTAAAATAGAGTCTATCTCTATTATTCTTATTTAGCTGATTATTACTATGATTTGCCGTATTTCAGGTTTCGCACAATTTGTTCAGCTTCTTGTTCTTTAACTTTGGTGTATTGTTTCCATCGGTTACTTACTGCACTGTAAATTCCTATAACTATCAGTCCAATCATAAATGTTAATATAGTTATAATTACAATTGCAAAGAATCCAAATGAAAACATCCATGCAACCAAGGGAACAGTAAGCATAAATAAAATCAAGATTATTAATTGCTTATCACCTCTTGGATATTGATTCCACCACCAACTTAAAAAGTTAAGTGCCTTCATTTTTGTCTTTCTCTGACTTGTTCAGTATCATTAAAAATTCTTCTTCCTCTTCTGATGTCCATTCAATTTCTGATGTAAAGTCATCATCCATCGGGATATCATCTTCCGGCAATTCAATAGATGTAATAGTAATCATTGGGTAATATTTATAATTGTCTTGTGCCCATTGTATAGCTTTTTGCTCGGCCTCGTCAACTGAAGCAGCATCAACTACCATAATATGAGAATCTGCAGCTATAGGACCGTATTCAATAATGGCTTTCCACTTACTCATCGTCATTCTCATAAGGATCATTTGTTGAGAATGATGCATCATGCCCACATGAGACACATCGGTAATGACCGTATGTATGAATACGATCATTACCGTCATAATCAAAGGAATAATCCCAATCAATATTATCGGGTGGTATTACTTGATTGCAATTAGATTTCTCGCAATACATGTCACCCGAATATTGATTGTGATACATTACTCGGCCTGTTCAGCGAGGAATTTGTTTCGGATGTTTGTACCGAAATATTTGCCCTTTGACGAAGCAGCTAAGAAGCCCTTAACGGTTGCTTCATCGACAGCCTTATAGATATAAGTCTGACCACTCTGCAACCTGATTGCCAAATCGCCTGCTGCTCTTGCATAAGCCGAAACAAGGCTGCTACCAACTACTGGTGTAAATTTAACGGATTTATCAATTTTTGTCATATGTTTCCTTTTGTGTTGTTATTAATTTAACAAGTGTACTAATTTTATGTTACTAAATGCTCGCAGTCAACTTTTCTGCTCTGGTTGACTAAAATCCATATATGTTACTATGTTAAATTTCTTAGTCTTGTCGGCCATTACCACTGCGCCAGATAAAAATCCGCCCTTTCCGCATCCCGTATCTAAGAATATGGCTTTACCACCATTCTTATTTGGTACAGTCATTGGTGAAGTTATAGCTACATTGCGTATAGGCTTTCTGTCGTGGCCCACTACCACAGTTTTACCTGCAGGTATTTCCTCGATCCAGTTGTATAACCTTACAGGGTACCCATCTTCGTCGATCTCGTTAACAGTCTCACCTACTATGAATCTTGACTTTTCGGTTTTTCCTATCTTCGGATCTGTTTCCCATATTGCAGGATGACTTGCTGCATGAACAAATGTTATATTATCAAATGTATGATAAAATTTAGAAAATGCAGTGCTGTCTATCATAGTTGTGTATGCTTTTAAGAATTCAGCCTCTCGCTCTGGCCCAACATCCACTAATGTTTGTTTGCTATCACGTGAAAATCCTACTTTAGCACCTTTTGCATATCTGTAAAATTTGTCATCATGATTGCCCACAATGAATCCGCCTCGTCCTTCGGCAACGATATCAGCCATAGCCATTACGGTCTCGTATGGTTTATGGCCGCGATCAACTAAGTCACCTAACGATAAAAAGAAAAAGTTTTCTCCTTTTGCGTAGTCGTGAGCACGTTTGAAGGATTCGTAGTCTCCGTGCACATCGCCGAAGGCTAACATTCCATCAAAGTTATTCTTGACATATTCTTCTAAGCTATCAAACACGATCCCACTCCTTAGGCTTCCATCCCATTTTATCAAAACAGTCTCTTACTAAATTAGTAACCTGACCTTCACCACCACTACAATAATAATCCATGTAGTCTTCGTAAAGATTATAATGCTTAGTACGTATATCTGCAATGATTGCACCAGCACTACGCCACGATGCTGACCAAAGTGTTGTATCTACGCCCATTAATTTTTCAATAATTAAATCTTCTTCTAGTAATACTACATTTTTAGACCATTGCATATTTGATAAAGCATTATAAAAGTCGACAGCAATATCTCTATCGGCTAATAATGCAATTACTTCTGCATTATTAGCCATTTCATCGGCTAAATCAACTTTTACACCCATAATCCTCTTCTAATCTTTATTAACCGTATTAACATTTCCTCATCCTCATTATGCCACGATTCCTCTTGGACATGTGATTCTTTTATGTCATTAAGATATTCTTTATATTCGGGGTGTGAAGAAAAATCAGGGAATAAATCATCTTCGTCGATAGTATTACGTAAATTTCTTATTTCCGCCTCTTTCCTGTTTGGGCGTGTGTTTACCCACCAATTATACAGTATGATTGTTTCTCTTGCTGTTATAGCCTGGTGCACAGATCGTTCATGAATAGGAAGTGACGGATCATCGAGTGTCGATGCCCATTCTAAATGTTTTAATCCAAATTCTGGATTTCTAAAATTTCTAAAATTAAAATAGTAAGGTACATGTTTAGATGCCCAGCTCTTAGGTTCATCGGATTGCCACCATTCTCTTAATCCCAGAGACACTTCGACATAATCTTTTAATAAATTAAAAGTTGAATACAGCATTATTGTATCTGTATCGGCATAGCCAGGCGGCAAACCAGTGTTAATAACATGATACTTATCATAAGTCCTGTAACGGATCCAGGACTCGATTGACTCAAATTTCCACTTAATAGGTAGTACAAATTTACGTCTAAAATCACGGTGAAACCAAAATCTAATTGGGGCCACTTCTTTAAATTCTTTATTGAATAGATTCCACCCTTCGCTGCTTAAAGCATACGGAGGATTGAATCTCATCCACGATGTAAATTTTCTATATAAATGTATTGTGTATTTTGTCATAGGAAAACCAGTAATATTGCATATTACTGCAATATTACTGGTCCTGTCAAGATTTAGTGGTTAGGATGTGATAGATTAGCTTTGGATACAAACCCATTTAGTTTTTCTGCTTCTGCAATGATTTCTTCTGTTGTCGGCGCAGTTTTGCCTGCGGTAAGAACACTTTTAGCTATGTGCTGATTTTCTAAAATCAACTGTGCGAGTTGTAATACTTCGAGTCTAATCTCGTATGGGGTTTTGCTAATTGTTTTCACTATTTTTCCTTGTGTTATGTGATGATTGAACTTTTTTTAGGCAATGCAATAGGCGATGTACTTGTTTCGTATTGTTCTAAAATTTGTCTATTGGCTTTAGCCTGAATAACTGGTTTAGGAATAGTGATATCCTCATCAAGGTCGCCCATCATAATAAATGGAGCAAATTGAAGACCACGTTCGGTAGTTACCATACAGAGTGGTTTAGAAACCGTGTATGATGTGTCTGTTTCGTTTATTACCTTTGTAATAAACTCTTCTCCGCTGTTTAATTTAAATACGCAGATGTATGGTGTTGTTTGTTGTTTTTGTAATAGCATTAAAAGTCGTCCCATCCGTCAACCGCTTCAGATCTGCTGTATTCTGTAACTTTTGTCTCAAAGAAGTTTTCACGCTTCTCTGTATTTAAGTATTCATATGGATTTTTTGTAAATCCTTTATACACCACACCCAACCCGAGTAACTTGGTTCGTTGGTTAGTTAAATATTTTACATAATTTTCCGTACTCTGTACAGAGATACCTAAAATTCTGTCCCCGTAAATTTCTTTACCCCACTCAATCTCTTGTTCTGCAGCCTGCATAATATTATCCAATAATATAGTGCGATCTGCCTCGTTATCAAGATCAAATGTTTCTCTAATGATGTTAGTAAACATGTTTACATGAGTTACTTCATCATTCTCAATATACTTAATCATCTTAGCTACATTAGCAACCTTATTACGAGCAGCAAGTTGATAGAAGAATTGAAATCCGTTGTAAAAATAAATAGATTCTAACGCAAAATTTGCAGCCAGTGCTATTTTAAAATTTTCAATTGTTTTATCGTCGATAAATTTTTGATATTGACCAGCAATAAATTTATTTCTCTTTAAAAGAAGAGGATTATGTCTCCAGTGGTTATAAATATCTTCTCTCTCAGTATTAGGGAACAATTCCTGTAGCAGATATTGATATGATTGAGAATGAATTAGTTCCTGAAATGCTTGTATAGTAAATAAGCCGCCAACTTCAGGTGCAGTAATATAATCTGCAATATTTGGAAGATTATTTACTTGCATACTATCAAGAGCAATTAAAAATGATACTGTATTTTTAAATGCATCCATTTCGTGTTTAGTGAGCTCTTTAATTGTTACCTTGTCGTCGACTAAGGATATCTTTTCCGGAATCCAGAAATTATTCACCATGATTTTGTACAATTTTGGTGCCCATTGGTATTTGACACTATTTAAATTCATAATGCCAGTGGCACTACCGTTAATCATGTTACGAGCTGTTGCAGCGTCGTCGCCGAATTCGTTGAATATTTTCTTTTGGTTAATTTCGTTTGTCATAATTGTTTATCCAGCACAGGCCACACAATCGGCCTCGGGTCTATTGTTGCCATCGATAGATGCATTATTTTTAATGGATCTAATGTAATATATTGCCTTAATACCTTTGCTATGTGCATAATGAATTGCATCATATAAATCTTTAGCATTAAAGCTCTCTTTGCGCTGGTCAAATATTAACTCCATTGACACCCCTGTGTCAATAAATTTTTGTAGTTCAGCCACAACGTCTATTATCTCTGTAGCAGTATGTTTAGGGAATGTTTTTCCGTATCCTAAAGGATTATCTTTTAGAAATTTAGCAACTACTACGAGTTTACCATTTTTGTTATCTTCAGAAAAGAAAGCATCATACACTGGTAGTACACTTGCACTTGAATCCATATAGATTGACGTGCTCGTATTGGGTGCTGGACTCGTTAATTGGCTATTTCTGATACCGGTTTCGTTAATCGAATTCTGCAATGCATCCCAGTTATAATTACCTGATGCATATTGTTTAAATTGGTTGATTCGGTTACCATTTTTCCATTCCGATTTCTCAAATGCAGTAAATGGTCCAAATCTTTTCGACAATTCGACGCTTTGCAAAGCTGCATTATATTCGATACATTCGGAAATTTCTCTGATATAATCTAAATCTCTGAAATTCATAAACTCACGAGCCAAATGATCGTGTAAACCCTGTATGCCTATACCAATAGTGCGGTATCTATCATTGTGTGCCGCAGTAATCTCATCAGGCGCGTTAGTTAAATTAATACCATAGTCTAATATCTTGCATGATAGGGCGGAAATTTTGCCTAATTCGGCGAAGTTTTTGATGTTACCCATAACAATCGATGCTAAGTTGCATACATGGCCAAGTTTATCAGGTACAACATTGGAAAAAGATTCTGTACATAAGTTTACACACGGAATAGATCCATCTGCCTTGTTAGGATTGAATTCATTAATGGTATCAGTAAATGCAATGTATGGTAATCCTGTTTCAAATTGGATACGCATAATAATTTTCATTAAATCTCTTGCATTATCCATTTTTCTGGTAATTTTTAACTTGCCATCTGTAGCAGCCTGCTCAATTTTAAGATATGCTTCGGTAAAATCAGCGCCATGTAGATTGCGGATATCAATACCTAACTTCCTCTTTACCTCATATGGGCAAAATGTTATCCATGGCTGTTTATTTTTGTCTCTTTCCATGAAGATATCCGGGATAGTGACTTGCGGAAAGACATCGTATGCTTTCATGCGTGGATCACCATGCTCTGACTGCATATCAAGGAAATCTAATATATCATTGTGCCAAATCGGTAATGCAATTGTACCGGCACCGGCACGTTTTCCGCCTTGGTTGACTGCAACTAATGTATCATTAAGGATTTTAATCCATTGTACTACTGTGCCCGCGGCATTTTCGTAGCCATTTACATCCGACCCTTTTGCTCTTAGATATCCTAAGAAAATCCCAATGCCACCACCATTCTTAGAAATTAAAGCAACACGCTTGATATTATCGAATATACTATCAATATCATCTTCCACGGCAATAATAAAGCACGATGCTACATTCCCGCCCTTTCTTAAATTTGCAAGAAATGGTGTTGCAAGAGAAATCTTTCGTTGAGAAAGTGCATTGTAAACTTCCTTAACAAATTTAATTCTTGTTTCCTGTGGTTCATATTGCCCAAATCTCATAGCATTAACCATATGCATATGCTGATTTAATTCGTGTTTGCCTAAATACTTTTTCTTAGCGGTAATTAGGCTTGCATAACTATAATCTAAGTCTCTGTTAATCTTTACTGATGTGGCAAGCTCGTCTAAATCTTCGTCGGTATAGAATTCAAGTAATTCTTTACTGTAATTGCCTTTTTTAACATTGTAATGAATTACTTCTTTAAATGATTTTCCCCTAAGTGAGAAATTTGCCCATTCATCCATTGCTAATGCTCGGCCTGCAACATTAACCCAGTCAGGTGCCTGTGGTGTTGCTAATTGTACCGCATGTTGAATAACATTAAGTTGAATATCTCTTGTCTTAATCCCCGGTTTAAGGAATTGGTCAAATTTTGATTCAAGTTCTAAAGGATTTACATCTTGTCCCTCTGATGCCATCTGAATTGACTTCTTTATTTTAGAAACATCATACAGTTCTTTTGTCCCGTCGCGTTTCTCTACCATAATTTCTTTAGCTGATGCCATTATTATATTCTCTCTATGCTATTTGTTTTATTTGTTCTTTTGTGAACGTCTTAGTAATCTTATATTCTGTTGATACGTCTAGGTAATTACTTACCACCCCTAATTCATAGTTGAGTATAAACTGATCATCGATTACAGGCACCAAATACATGTCTGTTGCATCATCAATTAAGTGTAATTCTATTTTATGGTCTGATGAAATTAATGAAAAGGTATAGAATATCAATAAGCTAATTGCACTTTTACATAAGTCAGAACGGAATAGTATTTCCCACGGTGTCGGCCACCCGGATGGGGTATAATAATCCAATGTACGGGTAGTGTACGGCATAGATGCAAAGAATTTTGCTACCGTATTCATTTGTTCATCTAGTGTGAGACCGGAAATATCGGTCCTTAAGGTTTTCCAAAGGCGAAGACGCTCATCATTGGGGATGTTATTCCAACTCATGCTAACCCTTTATTATATTGGTGCCCAAATAATCGAACTTGTACTGAAAGTTAAATTACCTGGGAAATTGTGCGTATAAGATATCTCAATTAATGTACCTGGTACATTATAGTTGGCAGTAAAATTAATATCGAAGGCGGTCGTGTTTATTTCGTTGCCTGTATCAACTAAAGATACAGGTAGAATTGGGGGGAAAGGAAAAACTGGAGGTACGGGTACAAAATTTGCAGTGGCAGTAATGGATAATTTACCATTTCGTGAAAAGGTAGTACCTACTGTGTTTGGATCAAGGGTAAGAACATTAACAATGCTGTATAACAATGATAGGAATGGAGTAGGTATATGTGTCAGCGCAGGTATAACAGTCGGTAATGCAACTGCTGGCAGATTAATAACTAATGGTACTAATTCAAGATTAAATGTGGTACCACCACCACCACCACCACCACCACCACCACCACCACCACC
>Ga0129318_10000083_pt1 | contig 10371 bp, 6 predicted proteins | sample CPB1_08_DNA_FD_94475 | JGI IMG/M metagenome (GOLD analysis project Ga0129318, IMG submission 94475) | Freshwater to marine salinity gradient microbial communities from Chesapeake Bay, USA - CPBay_Spr_0.1_0.8_DNA | ecosystem: Environmental > Aquatic > Marine > Coastal | place: USA: Chesapeake Bay...
TACGTCGCTCAACAGCTGTTGAGTACTGGATTGTTCCCTGACTTGTGCACAATGCACGTCGATCCAAAGATGGTTGCCGATGACGACTCGCCAGAAGGTTACTCTCTCTCTCTCCAATACGCTGCTGTGGTCCCAATCCTCCATGCCGCTATCAAGGCTCAGCGTGAGCTACTGAAGCAGCAGCAAGCATCCATCGAAGAGCTTTATAGTTTGTTGGAAGCTACCTCGCCTCCTAAGAAGCCCAAGAAGCCCAAGAGTGTATTGTAATCGCGTAGTCTACTTGACTGATTTATTTTGGATCGGAGGTAATCTCTCTCTAGTCATATACGACTCACTATGCGCATCTCTCGCACTATCAAGCAACGTGCTGGTGCACGATCCCACACCATGAAGGGAGGCGCACTCTCGAACATTCAGAAGCTCGAAGAGGACTTCGTTAAGCAAATGAGCTTCGGAAAGGCGTCCAATGACCCGAACCCAATGGCGACAACATCTAAGAGCTCCGACGCGATCAAAAAAAAGTTCTCAATCTAGACGCTCTCAAATTGACTGAGGTACTTGTTCAGTGCTTCGGTCTTATTTTTTTGCCCCTTGAGCGCTAGCGCGGTACATAGTACCCATACGCCACAATACGCTTCATGATAGCCTTGAACCTGCTTAGTGTTCCAATATACGTCTCTACCCCGAGCTAGCTGTAATATAATGTCTTCTGGGCCAACCCCATAGCTGTCTGAGTATATGACTTGATTTTGGTCACTGTATAGCATGGTCCAATGCGTACCACCAAGGTTGTCGTCTCCTAGATTGATAATTGAGAACCCGATAGGAAGAGCATCTAGATCCTCCGCGAATCCGATGTAGTTGATCGGTAGGCCATTCTTTTCAGCTAAGTCTAACAGTTGCTTGTCGCTCGTGATACCTAATCCATCCATGGTATATTTGAACCGAATATATCTACGACCACTATGCTTCTAATTGATCCGGAACGAACCTCCGCGTTTCGCGCGCATGGCAGCCATTTTCTCGCGCATTTCAGGCGACCCCTTAGCAGGCTTACTCTTACTCATACCAACACCCGTAGTATCCTTCAAGAGCTTGCGAGCAGCAGTAGCGCCCACGGGACCAACAACAGTACTAGCAAAAGGCACGGCAGCGTCAGCAAGCACCGTGGCCACGCCTGAGTCTTTCAGCCACTTTCCCACGTCCGACGCAGCATTCTTGATCCACGACCACACAGAGCCACCACTAAGGGACCCACCCATGCGTTTATAATGTTCAAGGTCCGCCATGGCTTCGCCTTCGGAAAAGCTGGTAGTCAGACCAGTTCCCTTCTTCTGAGCCTTCTTAATAGCCTTTTCGTTGAGTTTATGCACAATCATGACACGATCACCAATCAATTCGTTCTTGGTCAAACGAACTTGCTTACCAGTGAGTGCCCGCTTAAGCTTGGCCTGGGGGACGTTACCCACTCGGACCTCGCCATAACTTACAGGATTCGCATACATTTTGCTCTTGCTTATACTAGGTGTAAGAGAAATTCGCGCGGATATAAATTGTTAAAATATTAGTAATCGTGTAGAGACTTGATAAGGTCCTTAGCCTTTGCTGGGTTAATAGCATGCATACGCATTAATGAGCGAAGGATCTCCTCCATCTCATTACGTACCAACAATCCATCATTACCAGCGCTAAGTTGTCCGACAAGTACCTCGTAGCGCTTCTTGAGCTTCCAGATAGTATCAGCGTTAGCTAGACGATCTATACCACTAGGGGACACCGGTTTGGAGATAGTGATAAAATGGTTCACATCGGCAGATTCCTTCGGCTCAACGCTACTGAAATCTTCTGGACTAAAGGTGTTGCGATCAATGACGTCGCGAACGATACGTTGAAACGCGGGACTAATACGCGAGATAGACATGACAGGCTTGCCAGACTTAGTATAGACGCGCAAGTCACCCTTGAGTAGAGAAGGTCCCATAACATACAACATGCCCTTAGGGAGCTTCCGTCCAGACGCACGACTATTGATCCACGTGATACGAGTGCTGCTAATCTTAGTTGGGTCGTTGTCCAATCCTAGACCAGTTAGTCCTCCTATGGGGACATTCGGATTGTATCCCCGATTAGTTATCTTGCTAATAGCAGCGGCGATCGAATCGGGAAGGTTGATACCACGAGATTTCTTCATTAGATTACGGCTACCTTCCCACACGGAACTAGGAGCGACATCGAATCGGTATTTGTCCGCTATTTTTTTGACGATGAAGCGTGTGTCTAAGGAACTACCATCATCTCCATAGGATGATATTGCGATCTGCTTAACCTGTTGCATATTTTGCATAGCACGGACATCATTAACACGGTCCAGTAGTTGCTTTGCTAGGTCTTGTACAAGAGGGTCTTCTGCGGGTTTAGGCTCATATCGAACAACCGGAGCATCCGCAGGGACTAGTTGCATAATTTCACTCACGTCACTCATGCTAGCGGTAGGAGAGCCGATCTTAGACTCTACTGCTACATTAGGCTTGCGAATATCTACAGGCTTCAACGTAGCCTTCTGCTGCTGGAGAAGAGCCTCCATCTGTTGAGCTTGCGTTGGTAATTTAGGAGTAACCATAGTCTCATCAAACTTCTTTAGTCGGGACATCTTCTCAGCTAGAATCTTGTCAGTGATTGGACTCGCAAACCTATGCGGTTGTTCCTTCGCAAGTTGTTCAAATGCCTTCATCTTATCATCGCTCGGAAGATTTGCTTTGACTACCGTAGTAGGGACAGCCGGAGTCGCCGGAGTAGCAGGAGTCGCCGGAGTAGTTGTGGTAGCTACTGAACTTAGTGCGCCTTGTTGCTTGATGACAGCGCCATAGAGTACAGCGTCACGCCTCTTACCCTTAACACGGGCTTTTAGTGCCTTAGCACTCTCAGTTGGGTCTCTGCGGTAACCAGCCTGCATCTTATAATCCTACACTTGTGCGTGATATATACCATCGGAGATACCCTTTCTTGTGATAAAAAAAATATATATTAGGTCTAGTTGCTTTAGGCCGTAACCGAGAGTGTACCGTTAGCAAGGTTGAACTCGGCCGAGCGACCATAGACTAGGTAGCAACGGAGTTCAATCGAAACAGCCGAGTTGTTGTAACACTCGAGAGAGATCATTTGAGGCAAGTTGTTCATCGCTTGAGGGTAGCGAGAGAGATCAAACGCATAGTATCGATGGTTAGTCTCCCACATCTTCTTCGTGATCAAACCACTAGTCTGAGCCGTTTGGTTACCGTTGAGAGCAAAGATCGAGCTCGTGTGATCGATGAAGGCCGACCAACTGTAGTTGAGGCGATCGGGCAGAATGTAGTCGGAACCCATCTTGATTTGAATGTCTCGGAGCGACAGGAGACCATCCGTGGAGCCAGGAACAGTCGACAAGGGAGACCGTTCGCTGAGATATGCTTGTCCGAAGGTGGGGTCTGCTGCAGGAGCAGATGCCGACCACGAAGGGACAATGATCAACGCACGAGGGTTAGTCGCGCTCGTAGACACCTGAACGTTAATTTGAGCGCCAGGAGCGGCATACGTTTGCGTGGTCGCTGTTGTGAAGTCCATGAACTCCTTCGTGACCGATGGAGACGACATTAGCTTCTCTTGGTGCGAGGGATCTAGTTCATAGCTAGGGAGGTACAAACGACCACCGTTGATGCGAGTCTTGGTAGTAGTATCAATAGCGTGCGAGATAACAAGAGTAGCCGTCGCGGCCGCGCTAAAGGTGAGACCAGTCGCTAGAGAGCCAGGACCGATACAAAGCATCGCAGGTTGCTTAGACCCCGAAGTGATAGAGGTAGAGATATTAGTCGGAACATTCACAAGGGGGGTTGTAGATGAAGCGGTTGTGATAGTAGTGACAGCCTGGTTGAACTTCAGAGTGAACCGATAACCAACACCACGCGAGAGGTTGTGCTTGTCCAAGAAGTCACAGATATCCTTACCACGGATGATACGAACACCATGAATGTCGCTAAGGAGAGTAGACGTAGCAAGATCAGTGGGAGCCGTACCAAGGAATCCAACGCCTAGATCCACCGTACCACCCTCGTTAGCGACGTTAGAAGTGGACATAAAGTTCGAGTTGAATGTCGGGAGCATGTTTTGCTGACGCTCGATCAGACCACGGTTAGCACCGTATACACTAGCAGTAGTAGCTGCGGCCGCGGGGTTGTTAGCGGCATTGTGACTCGTGAAAGACGCACCAACTTGACCAACGTCATCGGGGTAGAACCCAACGACAGCGGCGTCCTTGTGGAGGCTGTCTTGAGTATTGGTTGCAAGGAACTTAAACGTGTTGAACGCCTCAAGACCCTGAGTGGCTACGAGGATCGTCTTACCATGGGCCTCAACCTTAAACGACTCAAGATCACAGAAGTTCTTATGAGCTACCAGACTACGAGCAATAGCCAATCGTTCAGCAGCGGTGTTGGTTATCGTTACTGCACTGCTGGCATAGAATTGAACCTTCGTGTTGAACGGATGGGCGATGATCATGTTGCGCCAGTCGTTCATATTGCCGCTCGAGGCGACGCTAGTGGAGTCGAAAATCATATCACCAGGGATATACGTACCGTTGCCAGCTTGCTGATCAGGAATATAAACGAGGTTACGCTTGAGGAACGGCGTGGAGCCGCTTAGGTGCTCACGAGGATCAAGAGCCTCATCGAAAATGAAGTTGTCAGCGGTTTTGGTCTCGAACGTCGACATCGTGTGTGGGTGCTCGGGTATATGACTAGTGAGATTTTCTATTACAAAAAAATAAATATCGGCCGATATGTATTTTGGTTAGTTCTTAGCTAATGTATAGCTATGTTGAGCGTATGGGAGAAAGAGCAGCTGCTCGCTCAGCAGCAATCTTATTAGCTCGTCGCTCTCGTTCCTTGGCAGCGAGCCTTTCTTTGTTAGCTTGTTTGTACGCACGGTTGCGAGCCAAGCAATGTTCTCTGTTTGAGTAGTAGTACTCGAGTGCAGTTTTTTTCATCGCGTCTTGATATTTGAGATAGTGCTGATTTAACATCGGCTGACTTCCTAGTGCAGTAGGAGGCGTCGCTGAGTCGATGAGCTGAGTAGCCATTTTGTGTTTCAGTTATCCAGCTTGGGTGCTATATAAATGGATAGATTTATGTCAAGATCGCTTAATTTATTATCTCCAGTACACCGGAGAGCCACCGCGAGAGCATACAGCTCCGTATGAGTTGTTTCTAGTGATAAATACCTTAAGAGTATTATCGACGTCGTGGTAGCCTCCGCAGCAGTTGCAATGACCAGATGTCTTACGAGCGACTAACCCCGTCTTACCATCCTTCGTCGTCCAAGATAGTTCCCGATACATTTGTTGATCCGAGAAGTAATCACACTGATCGATCGTATTCAGTAGTTCACTCATCAGAGCACTCTTTGTATAGTTACGTTTGTGCGTATGCGTGGGCTCATCATCGTCAGAATCATAACGATCGTCATCGCTATCCGATTCATCGTCGGGGCCGTCTGTGTAGACTACTCGGTCTACACCATCACACACGCTCAATAGAGGGACATAGTCGCTAGAAAGCATCGTAGACTTAATACCATTCTTGTGACCTCCTGGCATAGCTAGAGAGCCGTTCAAATGATACGGAGCGTAGTCAATTCCAGAAATCATATCAGTTGCCCACTTGGCCTTATCGGCGACTAATTGCTTAATCGCGTTGGTTAGCAACTTACATTCATCGAACGTAGCTACCAAGTTAGTATACACGTGTAGCGATACCTTAGAGTAGTTGGAATCGAGTTGCCTCGAGCGTTGAGACACACACGTCTTCACATCCCCGTTCCATCCGTGCTCAGGCGCAGCGGTAGCTACACCAAACTTAAGCATAGCCGCAATGGCCTCGTTAGCGTGCGCCAGACTGCCAAAGTAGTTTGCGAGGTCTTCGTTGGAAATCTTATAGTCTAGATCGATAAAGTACCCGCACGACTTCTCTACGATCACCTCATGCACTTCGAGATTCTTGTACTCCGAAGTGTGCTGTTCGTTGAACGCTAACATGTCGTCGCATCCGATGAACCAATAGAAGGCTCGCAGGCCATTGTACTCAACACGGACGCAGAAATCATACGTCCAAATATCATGACCAATTGCCACCTTGCTAGGTCTGGCAGTGTTGTAGAACGGTCCAGCGCAATGCTGTTGAAATTCTCTAGCCAGTGCGTTGAATAGGTAGCGATCCTCGCGGGACCACATCTTAGCAGCAGGTTTGGTTTCAATGCGATCAGCCGTGTGCTGAGTAACTACTTGCCTTGTAGGCATGCGATATAGCTCAGCATCGAATACCGTTGCGTTCAGAACCTTCGGAAGCTTACCATCATCGTAATGATTCGCTCGATCTGCGGCGTGGTGGCGCTCGGCATTCTCCTTATCACTGAGGAGCGTTGTCATATATCTACGCATGTATGAGCGTACAAAGTTAGAGTACGCGTACGGAGACAGTTCCAAGTCGTTAGACAAGAGAGAGATCTCCTCAGCGACCGCAAACCAATCGACGTTCGACCAATCGAGCGTGAGAGCCTCCTTCGAATAGTAGTCCGGATAAGTCATAATCGTATCGGCCACCGTCGCGGTGAACCCTAGAGAGCGCGAGTTCTTCATTGGTACCAGACCGCTATGATGATACGCCGAGCGCTGATAGTTCTCCTTCTCCTTGTGGAAAATAAATCTAAGCTGAGAGAGGCGCTTTGCCCGAGTTACCGCCACATAGAGCATCTCATCCGAATAATAAGTACAGTCAATATAGATCAGTCCCTCACCCATCGTACGACCTTGTGCGCGATAGGACGTAATCGCGTACAGTGGGTTGATAGCAGCTACCTTAACATGATCGTCGGGGACTGGATCGTCATCAGTAGGCTTCACTTGAATAGTTTCAACTAGAGGCATAGGAGCGTTGCTAAGACCATGCCATTCGATGATGAAGTTACGGATGACCCCCCGAGTGCCGTTATATACGGTAACCACCTCACCATCCTCTCCCTTGTAGCGCATCGTCTTACGAGCCACTACAGCAATGTCGACATCGACGTAAGCATAGGGGAGCTTGGCCTCGACCTCGATCTGAATACTCTCAACACCCGACTCCAACATGCTATTAAGCTTGCGTTGAAGGGCCTCGCTCTTAGGTCGGTCAGACATTGACAGCAGAGTCTCTCGGAATGCGTTGTTGTATTTATCTACCTCCTCGTTACGGTACGCGACTACCGTGTTTGTAACGTCGCTAGCGATCTCGACGCTATTGGGTTCGACATAGTACGTAGGATCGGACTCACAGAGCTTAACCACGGCGTCGAACGACTCTTCGCGGACCGAGCTACTAAAGTCGACCAATGCTGCACCATCTGCTGACTCGTCCGCTCGCTTAACCACGTTGAGAAATTTACCGCCTGTAAAGATGTCAAACGCACCAACGTCACTATCTAGGACGTAGTTAAATGTACCAGATAGGATCCCACGTAGCTGTTGCACTTGGCAACGCTTATTGAACATGTGCGTTGCACGGAGCTCATCTACCCGATCTTTGTACTCGGATACATCCTCAAACGTCCCGGAGTCAATGTCGTCAATCTCTGGAGCGACAAAGTCGCAGTCATACGTAAGAGACTTGAGCATCTGAGTACGAGCCCAATTGTCGCTCTGGTCGTCATAGGCAGTCTTAAGCTTCTCAGAGGCATTAATGTGCTCCTTGAACACTATGGACTTAGCCTCCAAATGCATTGGCTTAGACGTAATTGGCTGGTGCTGAGCGGGGTCACCAACCAGAATAATAAGCTTGCGTCCAGCAACCTGGATCAATCGATTGAGGTCGCTAGTAAGCAACATACTGATCTCATCTACAAAGATGATCTGGTAGTCGTTGAGGATGCCAGGCCGTTGAATCACAGACTGAAACGTACGGCAATGGATGCGGTTGAGATCAGGATCATTGAGGTAGCTTCTGATCGAATGACCACTCATATCTTCCCGAGTTGAGTGAGTTGGGGTCAAGACAATCGCGTGGCCCTGCTCCACCAACCCTCGGATCGACCAAGTCTTACCAGTCCCAGCATATCCCTGAATGCAATGAATCCAATTCTCCTTCACCATAGCAGCAAAGGAACCATCACCCACTCCACGCTGTCGGTAGTCAGTATTGACGAGCGGTAGATACTCAGGCTTGATTGCAATTGGGTAATCAACCTTGATGAGCATTTGACCAGCAAGAATCGCCTTGGGAGCCGCGGCCAACCAATCACATTGGGAGCTAGTACAGGGAGTCTTACTCTCCTTACGAACCCAGCGACCACCATTGTCGTTAAACGTGGCCAAGTCGAATCCTTGGCTCGATACACGAATACCATCAACTAATGCGGTAACAATCTGAGCCTCAGGATTTAACTGCTTGAGCTCGACCCACTTGTGCCACACTTCCAGCGTGACGTAGTCTTGGATCGCAGCAGCAACGTGGCTAACACGATCGTCCGTATTCGGGTACTCAACACGGATCGTATAGTATCCGTCAACTACGTCATTGAGGTACGGATAAGCATCCGAAAGGTGCTTAGGTAGCTTAAGCTTACTCGCATGATGCGCTGATAGATCAATGAAGTCTCGGCTAAGGAAAGTGCGCTTAGACGTAGTCGTGGTACTCAGCCCAATGATCTTGTGAGCCACTCGCTTACCAATCACGCCAGGTTGAATAAAGGCACTCGTATCGAGCTCAAACGTCCTATGAGCATACGCTGCTTGAATGAGCTCCCGAACGTAGCCATGCTTGAACAGAAACTCAACAGCTGGGCACGACACCCATTGAACGAGGTTGATCCTCTTAATCGGATCGATGAAGTCTACCAACACGAAGCCAGTTCTCTCCCGAATGTCATCGATCGACGGATCGTTGACCCAGAAGGTAATGTCTTGAGGCAACCCTCTGTAGCCATTCACGGTAGTGAAGCTGCTGTAAGCACTCTTCAAGTCAAAGTCAAAATCATCCTTACGCTCTTGTCCATTGGACCAGTGGATGCCGTGCTTCACAAACGAATCATACGCAACGATGTTAGGGCTGTTGTAGCCAAAGGGTACGATCTGGCCAGCATATGCATCGTAGAGCTGCACTTGAGGGCTAGTCACACCAACATCCAACGTAACACCTTCAGCCTCTCCAAGCTGAAGGACCTCGATAGTGCCATCAAGCTCAGACCGAAATGCAGTGTGGTATTCACCCACCTGATGGATCGCGTTGGCACGAGTGGCAATAGCCTCAACCATCTGAGCCTCATCGACCACGACATACGTCTTATCAACCGTCTCGGAGAGAGCAGTGGCATGGTTGTTCCAATGATGGATGTTGATCGACTTCTTAGACGCAGCGCCATAGGTTACAAAGATGTCTTCATAACGCCGAAGACCACCGTCGATCCATTGGTGCGCAACGCTCGAACACGGAGCGAACGTCGCCTTGATTTGACAGCCCAGAAGCTGAGCAATGATCGCATAGTCATCTGGCCACACGCCGGAAGTTTTATACGTCGTACGAAGCTTGCGAAGCGTCGCGTCGGAGACCATTGACCCCTCAATCGACTTAATAATTACCTCAATAGCGCAGTTGCTTACTGGGTGATCATGGGCTGGCCCAGATACAGGAGCGTTCTTGGGGATGATGTAGGCTCGTGTCTTGTCGACTTCAACGAACCAGTTCTCACGAGTACGTGATTCGGCCTTCCAGCCAGTCACCTTGCGGATCCACGCACTCACGGTGAAGATATTGAACTGGCGCTCGTTTCTCGCAGACTGAGTGCCCTTAAGAGACCTCTCATCGATTCTCAAGAGAGTATCGAGGTAAACTCGATCCCGAGCGCTCCTGATTGGGAGCGAGAGTGTGTGAACATCACTTTCACCGGTATTGATCTTTACGACGACTCGCAGATGATCACCAGTCTTACGCTGCTTGTCGGCCTCTTTAAGAGTCATAGCGGTCTTCATGAGTTTCACCATATCGTCGCGAGCGGCTTGCTTAACAGAGTCAGCAAGAGCAATGGGTCGCGCGCCATCCCAGATGAAGTCTGAGCGCTTTATCTTACTATGCCATCGAGAACCATGGGTGGCGACCAAAATTTCTTGAAAGGGTGTGACTGACTTTTTCCAAGCGTGAGAATTCGTTCGCATGATCAAAAAATCTGTCTATACGATTGCTCTGAAATTAATTCTGGATATATAATATATAAATCCCTTTCTCAGGATGATTGAGCGAAATCGTCTCGTCCTTAGTAGGAGTTTCTGGGGTTGTAGTCGCGTCTAGTGCGTTGTTTTTTTTATCACTCCTA
>Ga0129318_10000084_pt1 | contig 10367 bp, 9 predicted proteins | sample CPB1_08_DNA_FD_94475 | JGI IMG/M metagenome (GOLD analysis project Ga0129318, IMG submission 94475) | Freshwater to marine salinity gradient microbial communities from Chesapeake Bay, USA - CPBay_Spr_0.1_0.8_DNA | ecosystem: Environmental > Aquatic > Marine > Coastal | place: USA: Chesapeake Bay...
ATACTCACAGATGTGTATAACATAAACAATATAAATCCGGTGACAGATTTCTATATTATAGCAAATGGATCAAGTCAACATATTGTACCAAATGCTCATGATGAAGTTGCAATTAAATCTGCGATAGTTAAAAACCAGACATCTAATTTATATATGACATGGGGGCTATTTTCTGGTACATCTGCAATAGAAATAGCTAATATAACTGCTTCAATTGCGTACCCACCAGGATTCGGAAATGGAGTTCCATGTACAATATTTAAACTCAACGATTTAGACAAAGAGTTGTATGCAATAGATAGTAACTTTAGTTTAAGACTTGCAGATTATGACGTAGATTATGCAGAAAACAGGATAGGACCTAGATCTTTAACTTATGAAAATTTGAATGAAGTGTCTTGGAATGAAAATGATACACTAACATGGTTTGGATCGGAATATCATGGTGGAACATTATGTGGATTTGTAATTCCATTCGTTTCTCCTAGTGGAACAGTAACTATCGATGAAAATCCATCATTTACTTTTAGTGGAGATGCCAATATAAATTCTACAAAGTCAGGATTAATTAATGCAACTGACGAATTAAATTCTTCTGATAATTACGGAATAAAGAATTTTAATTATGCTACACTCCCAGAGACAGATTTGTTTGTCACCGATTCCAATGACAGCCCTTTAGTTGTTAATGTTAATGAACCTCTTGGACAAACTGTGATAGAATTATCGGGATTGCCTAATTATTCGATTAAGATACCAGCTGAAATTAGTGCAGCTGTAAGCGGAGGTAATATTGTCAATATTGGAATAAATAATACAGGATGGGGTTATACCACAGTTCCAACTGTGACAGTAGAGGCACCAGGTGGAACCGGTCATCAAGCAATAATAACTGTAAATATGATAGGCTTGCCACATTATGGAAGAATAGACTCTTTCAATATTGTGGATCCAGGGTCTGGGTATACAGCTTCACCAATGATTACTATTGATGATCCAACCGATTATAAACCATTTGACAACTATATATGGTCTGGATATGAATGGATAAAAGTTAACTCAATAGATGTTGGAATCAATGCATTGATTCTAGCAGATGGTTTAACAACTCCGCTTGTAGTCGGAGATAATATAAGACTGCCATACCAATACCATAAACAATTGTTTAGAAATAAAGATTTCTTTCAACAATTTTATCATTTCATTCATGCTGAAGCAATTGATCCAAGTAATAGTATGCTAAGTTATGTTAATCTAGATAATGGTGTAGAAAGTGAATGGCTAGATTATCCAAATAGAACATACTCATACCCACTGAGAAATTCATTTTATTTCTTATCTGCATATAACTCTGACGTTCTTGATCAAGATTATTTGTATACGAAATGGAAACATGAAGGTTCAGACTATCCGCCTCTTACTATTCAGGATGTATATACTTCTGATGTATTAAGTTATGAAAGTAGAATTCCATTTTCGCAAACAACACAATCTGCCTATTCATATATTGATACAGTTATTTCTGATCATCAACAACATGTTCCAATTTTTACGCCAGTAGTATTTTCTTATGACAAATGTAGAATCCCAGGGAAAACTAATCCTATATGGACTATAACTAATGATGCTGTTGGTAAAATAGAAGCAATGTCTTCAGAGAAAAAGCTCATGTGGAATTTTACAAAACCTGGAAATTATACAATTTCTCTTAAAATACAAGATGCCAATGGAAATATTTCCAATGGTCAAAAGAACTCATTTATAGTAGTCTAATGAATAATCAAACCAATAAATTATCAGTATCTAGTAAAGATAACTTTTCAGTACAAACTGGCACTATACCTACCGGAGTAACATCAGGTGGCTCAAAGTATCCCATTAATGCAGCTGATGTGAGTATATTAAATCCAAATGACAGCCCATATTATGAGCCATTCATTCAATTACTGTACATATACAGAGATTTTACTATAGAACTAACTAGAAACTGGACCAGTAGAATCAAGCCAGGTAATCCTTTACAGATTATCAGAGGAAACATAAGAAGTGAATATAATGTACAATACATTAAATACAATTCATTGTACGATGTTTCCAGTATTAAACTTTCACATACTAGAGATGTTGTAGATTTACTAGATCCTTTTATAAGCACATTCGGTTATCCGTTTCCATCTAGTGATACGTATGTCACATTAGACAGAAGAGTGGAGAATCCAAATTCGGTAACAAGTAATGTAAATTCATTTGGTGTTCAAATGTTGTCTAATTCGACACCCAATTTCAGCATAAAGGCGAAATGGGATGTAGATCCTAGTGTCAGTGCAGTAAGATTGAGATGGAGATCAGTTCCTCGAAATTACTCAATAAGCGAACTCAACTTTTTTGTTGGATATTCTGCAGAATACAATGAAATTCCTGAAGCTACTATCGTGTCTGATACTGGCCGCAATGCTAGAATTACTTTATCTGGATCAATATTTTCCGTTGATATAACTAACGGAGGTTCAGGTTATACATCAGCATATGCTACCGTAAAAGATTATGACTTGGGCGCTACATTTTCTGTCAGCGTATCTGGTGGATCGGTTATAGGCATAGGTATCGTCAACGGTGGATTCGGTTATCCTGTTAGACCAGAGTTAGAAATACATGGTAATGTAGGTTCTATTGGAGCATCTGCAAAGGTATTGAGCATGCTTGTCAATGGAATAAAAACAGTCCAACAAGGAACAAATTATCTTTCTATTCCTGAAGTAGTGATAGATCCTACTTATAAAACAACTTTCGATGTGGCAGATGTTGGGGTGGGGTTATCACTAAACAATACAGGAAAGATAGATTATATCAGGGTTTTGGATGGGGGATACGGTTATACAGGAGCTTCTGTCTCAATAACGGGCGGAGCTTCAAATGCAACAGCTACTCCTTCTATAGAAAATGGGACTATATCAAATATCGAAGTAAATTATCCAGGAAATGAATATGTGACGTCAAATGTTGTTATCTTACCTATAGGAACAGGTGGAAGTGGAGCACAAGCTATCGCAAATGTAGACATATATAGCCAATGGGTCTATGAAGATGTCAATATACAGGAGAACATGGCTACTCTAACTGGATTCAAATATAATATCCCTTATGAAATAGAAATATTAGCATCTGATGATCTCTATTTTAAAGGCCTGAACAAGTACACTAACAATACTCACTTTCAATACTACAAATGATAAAAACAAAGAAGATAGTAATTTTTGATCTAGATGATACACTTATCCATTCTGATGCAAAAATAAAAGTTTTTGATTCTAATTCTAACAAAATGATTTCATCATTAACACCTTCTCAATTCAATTATCATATACCAGAACAAGCCCATTATTTATCATTCGATGATTTTGAATGCGAAAAAATATTGGGCAGATCAAAATTATTCCCCAACACTTATCGTTCTTTCAAGAGATATTTTAAAAAGGATATTCCTGTTGCGATTGTTACCGCAAGAAGTAATAAGAAAATAATCTTAGACTTCTTTAAAACAAAGAACATTTATCTAAAACCATCTCTAGTGTATCCTGTTTCAAACCCAAATTCTACATTCACGGGAAATATTTCCCAACGGAAGAAGCAAGCTATAGCAGAACTAATAAGCAAGGGCTATAATAATATTACCTTCTATGATGACAACATAGATAATTTAGCTGCAGTATCCGAATTAAATTCTGAAACTGTGCATATAAAAATCATCCACGTTTTGCATGGCCACCAAAAGAGTCAAAACCGAACAAAAAGTTGAACCTATTGAGAAAATAAAACAAGAGCAACCTCTACTATCTTCTCAAGATTTTAATCACATAAAATTCACAGATAGCCAACTTAAATTTTTTAAAGCTATTAACAAAAATTTTCTCACCGTTTGTACGGGTCCTGCTGGAACAGCAAAAACTTTTGTAGCTTGTTATGCAGCTCTAGATCTTATCGCAAAAGGTACTCATAAGAGGATTGTCCTTGCCAGACCTGCTGTGGAAGCAGGAGAAAACTTAGGATTCTTGCCAGGTACTATAGATGAAAAAATTGCACCATACATGGAAGGTTACGTCTCCAACATGGAAAAGATTTTAAAATCTAAGGAGAAGATTAAGCTTATGATAGATAAAAAAGCTATTGATATGCAACCTCTAGCTTTCATGAGAAGTAGAACATACGATGATACTATACTCATACTAGACGAAGCACAGAATGCGGATCTTAGACAAATTATGCTAGTAGTGACAAGGATGGGGCAAAATTCCAGAATTATTATTTGTGGAGATATCACACAATGGGATATCAAGAACAGAAGAAAGGATCTTCTTGTATTTTCTGAGAAGATTGCAGGCGGCGTAAATGAATGTGGTTCATTTGAATTTACAAGAGAAGATATAGTAAGAAACCCTATACTTATACAATTGACAGATAATTACGAAACTTACAAAGAAAAAAACGGAATTGATAAATAAATCATGAAAAGCATCAAAACTAGATTTGAAGAATTTCTCAATGAATCTGACATATTTACAGCAAAAGATATCATAGCGTACATTACAGAGTTAGAAACTGAGGAAAATGATGTACCAGATTACTATTTTGACTTAATAAAGAAGGCTAAAGCTAAATTTGAATTAAAAACAGTTAGTATAGAAGATCTTTTAAAGCAAGACAAATCTCTAAAAGAGTATGTTGATTCAAAGGAAGATAGGTACGAGCACTCAGAGTATCCTCCTCAAGAAGATGATTTATCTAATCCAATTGTCATATACAATGGAGAAGTTATAGATGGCTACAACAGAACATCGAAGAACTATCATAACGGAGAAAAGACTATAGAAGCATACGTGTCTATCTAGAACTTTTTTGTTATTTTCCATAAAAACAAGTATGGCAACCAGAATAAAACAGATTCCTATGTTAACAGGTAAAGAAGCAGAAGCTTTTGAAAAGAAGGCTTCTGCTAATTTAGCGAATAAAGGTACTGTAGACTTCACACGAGAAGCTAAAATTGCACAGGATATCTTATCCAAGAGCAAGCTAAAATAACATACGTTATATGAAAGTAGGATTTTTCCTACATTTCGATTTTACATTAGAGGGAATGCTCTTTAATGAATTGAAATGCTACAATACAATATTCAATAATCCGAATATTGAAAAGATATACATTTTTGACTACAAGGGTAAGTACTCTAGAATGTGCAAAGATTTTGATTTTGAGTACACTAGAGTTCTAGTGAACAATATAAGTGACGTAGAGAAATTTAAAAAAGTAGATGTTCTATTCACATGGGACTGGTACCAAGATTTCTTTGCTGGAGTGATAAGCCCTAAAGCTTTAGACGTATACAAGATAATTTCTAAGATCACCAATGACTTTGATCAAAAAGTCTATTTTAGAATTTGTGATGTGAAACACTTCATGAAAGATTATAAGCTGATGATCACAGACAGAGCAAATGAAACCCCTAGTGGACAAAAGTTTGCAGAAAGAAATGCTAAATTATTGCATGTTCTTGATGATACTCCAGTTATGAACTACGAAAATGTATATTTCATGTGCAACGGGAGTAGAACTGTCAATGATTGGTCTTGGCGTACATTAACTCATTCTATGCCATTTCTAGAAAAAGAATATGTTCAAGAACATTCGGTCTATTTATCGGACGATATTCTATTTAGGTATGAAGAATGCTATGAACAGATGTCAGACCTGACTATTAATGATAAAATCGACACTCTATACCATGTGGGTAATTTAAACGGAGGTAAAGTTAAGAAACTTAAAGCTGTCATGAAAACTTCAGAGATAGAATTATTCTTGAGAACTCCTAAGCGGTCAATCAATAATGGCCTTAAGAATGTTCCAATGATTAAGATGCATGAAGATCCTATTTATCGAGACGATATGTACAGAGAACTTAATAAGTACAATGCATATCTATTTGTGGGTAAAGGAGATGATGTTAGCTACTACTTTAATAAGACTTTGTACGACGCGAGCATCGGGCGCACCGTATTCCTTATATATGCAAAGGTTGACGATGAGAATATCTACCATGAATTGAGCGACTATATATTTAATGATGCAAAAGAACTCAAGGAAAAATATGAGTGGATCAAGAATAATTATCAAGAGCATTTGGAAAAGCAGAGAGAAGTTCTACTAAGAAACTTATCTACTGAAGCTATGGAGATATTCAATGATGAAACTGAGCATTTGCTTTCTACAGCCAAAAATAGAGAGCGCTTATTGGGATATATACAAGAAAACCCATAATATAAATGGCTATTAATCCAACGACGTTAAAGGCGTTAATTGACACGCAAATTACAAATGAAACTGTAAATTTTGCAATTACTCCTACTGAAGTTGGAGAAAGAATAAAAGATACGGTAGATTATACTACTGAACAGATAGCTAATATCAGTTTATTACAAGGACCTCAGGGATACCAGGGGTTTACTGGCCCAACAGGAACTAACGGTACTAACGGTACTAACGGCTCTAATGGAACTAACGGTAATCAAGGATATCAGGGGTTTGATGGTCCTCAGGGACCTACTGGTACAGCACCAGTTCTAACTTCTGGAGATGTTACCGCTGGAACTTTATATGCAGTAACCTTGCCTTATGATTTAAACTTTGTGGCAACTAGCGCCAGTGGAAAAAGTGTCTCTCTTCCTATAACAAGCTTAACTATAGGGAAGCAAGTTAGTGTATTTGCAAAACAGAATAATTTCAGTTTTACAGTAAATGGACAAGGAACCCAACTTTCGGTAACAGGTGTGGATCAATATGTAACTTCGGTAACAGTAGAATCTAATACTAGTTATAGATTTACTTATAATGGAACAGTATGGAAAGTTGAGGCTATTGGGCCTAACTTACAACAGATAGTTAATATTGGAGGTTCTATTATTAACGGTGCTTATTCTACTACAATCGGAGCAGGTCAACTTACTTTGCAACAAGGATATAATGTCACCAGTCTCGGTATCTCGAGTCTATTTCTCGCAAATAATACTCTTTACGGAGTTAATATAAAAGGTCCTAGTACAGTTACTACACCAAGAGAGATATTGCTTCCTGATAATGATGGCACTGTTGCATTAATTGAAAAAACTATAGGTAGATTATCTGACGTCGATCTTTCTCCAATAAGTCCTAGAACTCCACTCCCTTATGATATTAATGATATGCATGCTTCTGATTATAATGCAGTAGCATTACCTAGCACAAATCTATACATAGGAAAACAAGTTATTGTTTGTACTAGTAGTGGTCATCTTAATCTTCAAGCGCATCCAGATTTTGGTAATACTGATTATTGGATTTTATACAGTAACGGTATGAGTGGAACTAATATTTTATTGGGTCCTAATAGTCAATATAGATTCACATATACAGGTCCAAATTCTTCAAATGTTAATATATGGTACATCGAATTCATGAGTAACCAATTGACAGTGAATAACTTTTTACTTCCATACGGAAATCAATTGACCCTATTAGTTGTTGATGCTACTATTACAGCATTATCATTGAGTTATTTGAATAGTACTTACACTTATAATTATCCTATTGGATTACAAGTAGTATGCAAAGATATAGTAGGTGGAGGGTTAACATATACTAGAACAGGATCTAATACATGGGTTAGTCATTCAATAACAACTGTAGTATAAATTAAATACTTGCAACCTGTACCCTTGAATCCTCAAGGAGTAAACTCGTATTAGTAACCACTTAGGTGTAGTCCAAAGATAGTATCGATGGTAGTTATGAGATAAGCAGGTTGGTGTGAAATAAAGGGGTAGGAGAATAAACACTCAACAAGTTTTAAAAATAATTGGTGAAACATTTTTTCATCCAATAAATAGTTGTTATATTTGCAATATTATTATAAATCATAACAAAAGCTCTATATAATTTGATATATAGAACATAAATTAAAAAAGATTTCAAAATATTTTCTTCTGGTAAGAACTTTTGTTATCTTTTACATATTAAACAAATAAATTAAAACACATTCAAATTCAATACATCATGTCAACATTTAATTACATAGCGAAAAACTGGAAAGCCATTAATATGGCGGAAGGCAATTTCTATGCAATTGCTGGAAACGAGAATAATGAAGTCGATTATAAAGACTTTAATAGCTCAAGGCAGGATGATAATCATATAGAGATCTGATAAAAAAGATTTTTAAACAATTTTCAAAATGCCTTAGTTCAAAAAACTAAGGCATTTTTTTTGTTTAACGCACAAGGTATTATAACATAAATCGGTAAATGTGCAGGACTGAAGATCCTGAGATCCGGACTCGAGGCCCGGTAGTACCACAAGAACAATAAGTTCATTGACATTTTGAAAATTAACTACGGCCCTGTCGTCTAAATCGGAATTAGGACACTGGCCTTTCACGTCAGAAATGCGGATTCAATCTCCGTCGGGGTCACAAAATTGGGTTGTTATACCGTAGGGGTAGCGGGACAGACTGTAAATCTGTTGTCAATATGACTCGGGGGGTTCGACTCCCTCACGGCCCACAATTTAATGCCATCATCGTATAGCGGCAATTACAGCAGACTGTAAATCTGTTCCCTTCGGGGTTCGGGGGTTCGAGTCCCTCTGGTGGCACAAAAATAAAATGGTCTATGGGGCTGCTTGGTGTGGCTACTCCACTGTCACTGGAGAAAAACAGGCCGGTTCGAATCCGGTATAGACCGCAAAATAAGTTGAAGCGGAATTTTGAGTTACTTCCTTGTCACGGACGGAACACAGGTTCGAATCCTGTATACCCTGCTAATAAAATTATCACATAGGGTATTAGTGTAGTGGTTAGCACACGTAAAACGCTCGAGATATAATTCTCAACTTAAACTGGGGTGGCATGTTCCAAGGCATGGCGATTCTCCTTTGCAAGGAGAGTGTGGAGGGTTCGATTCCCTTCTGCTCCACTAAAATACGGGTATGGTGCAATGGTAGCATGCCGGTCTCCAAAACCGTCGATGTAGGTTCGAGCCCTACTACCCGTGCAAAAATATTCTCCTGTAGCTCCAATGGTTAGAGCGGCACCCTGTTAAGGTGAGGGTTACTGGTTCGAATCCAGTCAGGAGAGCTAAAGTCGTTAAAGTTGCAAGGAAAGTGTGCACACGATAGGTAATGAAGATGTACAGCGGATTTATCAAGGTTTAGGTGGTACAAGAGTTCGACTCTCTTGCTAAACACCTTGCAACAAGACTTTTTAGATTCCTCAGTAGCTCAGTTGGTTAGAGCGGCGGACTGTTAATCCGTAGGTCGTAGGTTCGAGCCCTACCTGAGGAGCAAATATTGCGATAAAGTGTAAAGGTGCATGAGGGGTTCATATCCCCAACGGGCCGGTTCGAATCCGGGCTTCGCTACTAAATTTATTAACATGAAAAAAGAATTTGATCATCATTAGTTAACATAAACTAATGAAAAATGTCAACAAACCTAAACAGAGCATTGCTCAACAAGTGTCAAACTCCTAGAGAGTACAGACTAACATATCTAAAGCATGAATATGATTATTGCTTTATATGTAGCAAAAGAAGCGGAAGCTTCTATTATGATTGTTCTCCCATGTCAATGAAAAAGAAAGGGAGACATGGAAACGGTAAACTAATTTCTACATTTGATGCTAGATCTTACAGAACCTGGAAACATACTAGAAGAACACAGTTCAAATAGATTATTGACTTCGTAGCTCAGTTGGTTAGAGCACCTCACTTTTAATGAGGGAGTCGTGAGTTCGAGTCTCACCGGGGTCACTATTGTGGAGGTAACTCAGTTGGTAGAGTGCCAGATTGAAGATCTGGTGGTCGCGGGTTCGAGTCCCGCTCTCCACACAGATAAATAAAATAAAAAAGATGAAAAAGTTATTGGCTTTCCTATTTGCATACTTACCGGCAAATGAATCATGGGAAATATTGATGTAGAATACATATCCAGGTAGCTCAATTGGTTAGAGCGCCGCGCTGATACCGCGGAGGTTGAGGGTTCAAGTCCCTCCTTGGATACTAACGGTTCCTTAGCTCAGTTGGTTCAGAGCGTTTCCTTTACACGGAAAGGGTCGGGGGTTCGAATCCCTCAGGAATCACAAATTATGCAGATGTCGTATAGTTGGTCTAGTATACCGGCCTTCCAAGTCGGGGACACGGGTTCAAATCCCGTTATCTGCTCAAAATGGGATAAAAGCACATAAGGATGTGCAGGGATCAGACGGTCTAAGGCATGGGTTCGAATCCCAAATATTCCACTCAAATTGGCGAGATAGCTCAGTTGGCTAGAGCGCGGGAATCATACC
>Ga0129318_10000085_pt1 | contig 10324 bp, 6 predicted proteins | sample CPB1_08_DNA_FD_94475 | JGI IMG/M metagenome (GOLD analysis project Ga0129318, IMG submission 94475) | Freshwater to marine salinity gradient microbial communities from Chesapeake Bay, USA - CPBay_Spr_0.1_0.8_DNA | ecosystem: Environmental > Aquatic > Marine > Coastal | place: USA: Chesapeake Bay...
CAACATCGTTTCAGGCAACAGATCGAATTTTTAATGTAGGAAATGGCACATCAGATTCCAATAGAAAAGATGCGTTTACGATTTTAAAAAATGGCTTAGCCACCCTGCCTTCTGTAACTAATACACTAATTTCTGAGGGTTCTTCTAAATCGGTAGTGACAAAAGAATATGTAGAGGCTACCTATTCTAAAATAAAAACAATAGCGCCTGCCTCGTCCACTGATACTGGAGTGGCAGGTGAAGTGCGATTGACACAGGATTATATTTATTCTTGTATTGCAACTAATTTATGGATTAGAACCCCAGCTTTTGCTTGGTAATTTAATCTCTTTAGGTTTAATTACTTAAGCTCTGCTTCGGTTTTTTTTGTCACAGATTAAAAAATATTTTCAAAAATCTGTTAATCTGGGGCTCGGCCCCGAGATAGTTTATTTTAAAAAACATTAAAAAATGAAAAAATCAACTCGTATGCTATTTATTCTATTGTTTGTAATAGCAGGTAGTACTCAAGCGCAAATAGGTCTGGGGACAGTTACCCCAGATGCATCTGCTATTTTTGATATTTCATCTACTAACAAAGGAATTTTGTTGCCTAGAATGGATTCTTCTGCAAGAGACAATATTACTAATCCTGCTAATGGATTATTAATTTACAATACAAGCACATTAAGTATCGAAACTAATTCAGGAAGTAATTTAATTCCTAATTGGACCAGTGTCTCTGGAACAAGAGGTCCTGTAGGTCTAGATGGACCATTGGGTGATACGGGATTAGCAGGCGAAAATATTTTGAGCACCTATCTCCCCACCGGCTATAGTAATACTATGGACGGTGGAAGTTCTATAGTATTAGGAGGTTTTTATAATAGCGCAATAGGAATTGCATCCGGTATTGCTGGAGGATTTCATAATACCGCTATTGGGGGTAGTTCCTTTATTGGAGGCGGTATAAACAATACTACGCAAGCAGTTAGCAATACTATTTTTGGAGGTTCTACAAATTATACAAACGGGACCAATTCCTTTATAGGAGGTGGTTTTAAAAATAATGCAATCGGAAATAACTCCGTAATTGTTGGAGGTTCAGAGAATTCAATTTCATCCCTTACTTTAAACGCTACTATTTCGGGAGGAATAAAAAATGCTATTGAGCTTAGCAATACCGATGCAACAATCTCTGGTGGTTTTACTAATATGGTAAATAAAATTAACGGAACCATTTCTGGAGGAAGCTTTAATAAAGCAATTGCTATTAGCTCCACCATTTCTGGAGGTATTGGTAATGAAGCAAAATCTTATGGCGAATGGGTAGGAGGGATGTATGCCTCAAACACGGAACCGAATTCTGCTATGGTCACCATCCCTACCGACAAATTATTTCATGTTGGAAATGGTACAGATGCTAATAATCGGTCGGATGCTTTTTTAATTATAAAAAATGGAACGACTACTTTGCCATCCGTTACAAATGATTTAATTAATTCAGGATCCGAAAAAGTAATTGTTACTAAAGAATATGCCGATGCTAATTATTATAAATTTAGTACCATTCCACCTGCCTCTGCAACAGCTAGTGGAAAAGCGGGAGAAATAAGAATAACACCCACTTTTATTTACACCTGTTTTGAAAACAATAAATGGGTACGATCTGCTTCTCAAAGATATACTTCCATAACATCTAATGCTTCTTCTTTAATTCAAGCTTATGATTGTATTTCAAGTTCGGGAAATCTTTACGAGGGCTATGTGGTCTCTGGTGTAACACAAACAGTGGAAGCAATGGTATTAATTGCGGGAACTTATTTACTGTCGGCCACAGCAAACGGAGTTACTTTTTCGGCTTCAGGAACTTTTCCAGCGATTGGTAAACAAACGATAATCTTTAAAGCCACAGGAATTCCAACTGTTTCAGGCTCATATGATTTTACAATAAACACAACGCCTAATTGCACCTTTAATAGAGAAAGTCTTGCTGCAAATTTAGCCCCTAGTTTTGGCACTATTACGGACAATGCGGTATGTGCTTCAAAAACTATTTCTACGCGTCTTTGTTCGGATTATTCCGTAACAGTTGGGGCTACAAGTTACGGTACAGTATCTATTGGTGGTCAGTGTTGGATGACAGAAAATTTAAAAGAAATTCCTTCTAATTTCTCTAATTATACGAGTACAAGTTGGACGAGCTCATCACCAGGGGATCAGGGATATTGGGGTTTTTATAACGAAAGTATTCCATCGGGAACAGCAGGTTGGGGAACGACTGAAATTGTAGCAAAAGAAGGTTATTTATACCAATGGAGCGCTGCTATGAATAATAGTACAGCCGAAAGAGCTCAAGGTATTTGTCCAACGGATTGGCATATTCCATCTGATTGTGAGTGGATGTATTTAGAAAATTCTTTAGGAATGACAACAGCAGATCAGCAATTAACAGGATATAGAAATAGTGGGGCTACGGGGTCTGAATTGAGTATTTTGACCCAAGCAGGAACTAATTCCACGGGATTTTCAGCAGTATTGTCTGGAAATAGAGACAGTACAATTCAATTTGAAGGTCGTGGAACTGAAACAAATTTTTGGAGTTCAAGTCAAGTTACTGCAGGTTTTCCTGTAGCTCGAAAATTAGAATCAGGACAAGTAGGAATATTTCGTTCCGAGGTGACAGTTCCAGCCTACGGTTATTCAGTAAGATGTTTGAAAGATTAAATTTATTAACATGAAAATTAAACACATTAGGCTCGCTATTATATTGATGTTTTCAGTAATTGCTTCGGCACAAATAGGCATTGGAACGCTAATTCCAGAAATTACCTCAATTTTAGAATTAAAATCGAAAGAGAAAGGATTTCTTATGCCAAGAATGACTACTAGCGAGCGTAATTTAATTGCGGAACCTGCAACAGGGCTTTTATTATATAATACGGAAACAGTAGTTTTTAATTTTTTTGATGGTACTATTTGGAAAGAGATTGCTCCTGCAAGCCTCGGAACAAATTCAATTAGTTTTTCTGCAGAAGCTACTGGAGATGTAACAACTATGTCATCATTAGATGAGGTTGTACCAGCCATGTCTATTACTCCTGGCGCTGGAAGATACACGGTGGCATTTAACGGACAATATAATAGTGCCCCCTATACCTATGACGTAAATATAACCCAACAGTCACTATTAGATTTGTTAGATATGTATAATAATTTAATGGCTGTACCTACAACAAATAGTAGCCATGGAGCTGTTTTTGGTAATGGTGAAATTTTAACGGCAGGGGTATATTCTTTTCCGGGAGCTTCTTCCTTGGCAGGAGACTTATTTTTAAACGCAGCAGGAAATCCTAATGCGGTATTCATTTTTAAATTAGGAGCCGCTTTCACCTCGGGAGCGGGTTCAAAAGTAATTTTAGCCAATGCAGCTTCTTCCTGTAATGTTTTTTGGGTAGCTGAGGGAGAAGTTGCTTTGGCAGCATCTACTGATATGAAAGGTACTCTTTTTGGACATAATGGTGCAGTAAGTATGGCGGCAGGCTGTAGCTTAGAGGGGAGAATGTTTTCGACTACAGGTGCGGTTACAATAGATGGCTCAACTGTAAAAATCCCTTCTAATTGTAGTTATTTAGATATTGGAGTACTTTCTAGTTTTGCTCTTTATACTGCTGTAGGAGCCGTGACCAATACAGGAATTTCAAATGTAACAGGTGACGTGGGCTCTAACTTAGGCTTAATTAGCGGTTTCTTGAATTCTACAGTACTCGGAAATTCGTACGGTCCTGAAAGTGAATTAGTAACTATTGACAAAAATGTATTATCTACTTTTAGTATTTATCAAAATGGGGTTCTGATTCCAAATTCCATTAGAACAAGAAGAAGTAAAACCCCCACAACAGATATTACGCTTCAGGCTATAGCTACTGTTTTAGACGGTCAGGCAATACAGGTTAGATGGAAAACAGATGTAAGTCAGTTGAAAATGAGTAATAGGATAATAACACTAGTAAAAACACAATAATTTGCAGAATAACGGAAAAATACGAGTATTAATAGGCTCTTATAAAAATAATATGAAATTTACCTCCCCCTTCTTTTACTTAATAATTGGATTAATTTCTTCAATTACAAGCGCGCAAGTCGCCATAGGAACTATAGTTCCAGATGCTTCAGCACTATTAGATTTAACCTCCGTCAGCAAGGGATTATTACCCCCTAGAATGACTGAAATAGAACGAGATGCTATTGAGTCACCAGCAAAAGGCTTGATTATTTATAATACTACAACTAGTACTTTAGATATAAATAATGGAACTCCTCTTGTCAAAGCTTGGGATGGTATAGCAGCTTCAAGTTCGGGATCCAGTGCAACTTTTTTTACAGCTAATGCAGGAGATGATGCTACAACAATGAATGCTACAGATGAAGTAATTCCCGGAATGTCAATTATCCCGGGTGCAGGAACTTATGCTGTTTCCTTTAATGGACAATATAATAGTGCGCCATTTAATTATGATGTGAATATGACCCAACAATCCCTTGTAGATTTGAAGGCCACTTACAATACACTAAATGCAATTCCCGAAACACATCCTGGTCATGCTCCCGTTTTTGGAAATGGAGAAGAACTTTTTGAAGGGGTTCGTATAATTAACGGTGCTGGAACTTTAGCGGGTTCCTTAGTATTAAATGCCCAAGGAAATCCAAACGCTGTTTTTATTTTTAAGTTTGGTTTGGAATTTACTACAGTAGGTAGCGCAACGGTTATTTTGGCTAATGGAGCATCGGCATGTAATGTTTTTTGGATCGCTCAAAACGCTATAGGACTTGGAGCATCTACTAACATGAAAGGAACCTTACTTTCTAATAATGGCGCAGTTTCTATGGCTGCTGGATGTATTTTAGAAGGAAGAATGTTTTCAAATGAAGGAGCTGTTACACTGGGTCCCGCAACAGTAACTATACCTCAAAATTGTGCTTACATAGATATAGGGGTACTTTCATCGTTTGCATTATTTACAAGCGTTGGTGCTGTAACTAATGCTGGGATTTCTACAATTACGGGCGATATAGGTTCGAATAACGGTGTAATTTCAGGTTTTGATTCTTATACAATAAATGGTACTATTTATGATCCAGGTAGTCCGTTAGTAAATATAGATAAGAATGTTTTATCCACTTTCAGTGTTTTTGAAAACGATGTTCTGGTCGAAAATTCCAGTAGAATTAGACGAAGTAAATCACCAACAGTAGACATATCCCTTCAGGCAATAGCAAAAGTAGCTGCTGGCGAAGCAATTGACATTAGATGGAAAACAGATGTAAGCCAATTAAAAATAAGTAAACGAATATTAACTTTGATAAAGGTCCAATAAGTACTCGTTTCCAATAATTTTTTAAATGCACTAGATCACAAACAGTAATGAATCGAATACAATGAAAGAGTTCAAAAAAACAGTGGTACTACTCCTTACATTTCTTTATGGAACAATACATGCTCAAGTTGGTATTGGAACAATGGCCCCAGATGCCTCCTCTTTATTGGAATTAAATTCAAATTCTAAAGGATTTTTACCTCCTCGTTTGTCAGAAACCGAGAAAGTAGCTATTCTAAATCCAGCATCTGGATTAGTGTTATTTAATACGACTACAAACGATTTAGAAACCAACACAGGAACTCCACAAACACCTAATTGGAAAGGGACAAAAGGAGTTTTTGAAACGGTAAACGCTTCGGATGATGGAACTACTAGTTCCTTAACATCAGAAATTGTAAGCGGAATGATTTTGACTCCAGTTGCAGGAATTTATTCAGTAACTTTTAATAGCCAATTCAATAATGCACAAGTACTTACAACAACGCCACAAATTGTTTTGGATTTAGAAGCGCTGTACAATGAGTTAAAAGCAAAGCCAGCCACAAATACAGGCCATGGTCCTGTTTTTGGGAATGCTACCGTAGCAGGAGAGGTTTTAACGGCTGGGGTATATACTTTAGTTGGAGCAACATCTATAGAAACAAATGTAACTTTAGATGCAGAAGGGAATCCGGATGCTTTATTTATTATTAGAGTAGATGGGGCTTTTACAGCAGCAGCAGGAGCTACAATTAAGTTAGCCAATGGAGCTTTGGCCAAAAATGTTTTTTGGGTTATCGAAGGAGCAATAGGTTTTGCTGCGGGAACCATAATGAAAGGAAATGTTTTATCGAATGGGTTTGCCATAGCGGGTGCTTCTGGTGTAGATCTCGAAGGAAGATTCTTGTCCACAAGTGGCGCTATAAGTTTTGGACCAGGAAATGCTACTATACCATCGGGTACCTCTTTGATTAATCTAGGATTATTAGCTACTTATGTCATTTTTTCGAGTAATGGCGATCTTGCCAATACCGCAGTTTCTAATTATACAGGTGATATAGGCACTGTAAAAGGATTAGAATCGGGTTACTCAAGTGCCATTATTAAAGGCAATCTATACACGCCAGACACTTATTCCACTCCTGGATTATTGATAGACAATAATAATAGGGTAGTGGTAACTTTTGGAATTTATAAAAATGGTGTTTTGATACCAAGTTCTACAAAATATTTAATAAGCACAGCAAATGCGTCTAATATTTCTTTGCAAGCCATTGCAAATGTTGCTGCAAGCGAATCTGTAGAAGTTAGATGGCGAACGGGATCCGATAAAATAGTATTAGGAAATAGAACGCTTACAGTTATTAGAATTCAATAATATTAGTTAACATAAAAAAACCAAATGAAAATAAAACACTATTTTTTTTTAACAGTAATAGTACTATTCTCAGCAATAGCAAAGGCGCAGGTAGGTTTAGGAACAGCTGCTCCAGATCAAAGTGCTGTATTAGATTTACATTCGACATCGAAGGGACTTTTAATACCACGAATGACAACAAACCAAAGAGATTTAATTGCATTACCTGCTAAAGGGTTGATGGTTTTTAATATGGACACTAATTTTTTAGAAATAAATAGTGGTGCACCTGAACGTAAAACATGGAATGTAATATCGAATAGACCACCAAGTTCGGTTCATAATTCTGTATTTAAAACAGAACCTGCAACTACAAATTCACTTACGGATGTTTTAGTTTCAGGTATGATTTTATCCCCTTTGTCCGGAACGTATTTGGTCTCTTTTAATAGTCAATTTAATAATGATAAAACTCCTGTAGATTTTACAACATCGCCTGTAGTTGGAACCTCGCAATGTGTATTAGACCTTCAGGCAGCATATGAGGAATTAATGGCAATTCCAGTTACAGATGCAACCCATGTTCCCGCTATGGGTAGTGGTGAAACCATTTTTCCGGGAGTTTATTCCTTTACCGCTGCCGCATCCATTGCAGGAACATTAACTTTAGATGCAAAAGGCAATTCGAATGCTGTTTTTATTTTTAAAGTAGGAGGCGCTTTTGCTGTTGGGGCTGCCACAACAATTGTTTTGGCAAATGGTGCCGAATCTCGAAATATATTTTGGGTCTCCGAGGGGTCTCCAGGAATTGGTGCCGCTTGCATAATCAAAGGAACTTTAATTGCAAAAGCAGGTGCAGGTTCCATTGGAGCGGGCACCGATTTAGAGGGAAGAATGTTCTCTATAGCAGGGGCACTAACTTATGGACCTAGCATTGTTAAAGTACCTCTTGGGTTTTCTCCAATAAATTTAAGGAGCCTCTCTAATTTTGCGTTATTCACCAGTAATGGCGGAGTTAGTAATACAGCCGATTCTGTAATCACAGGAAATATAGGCACAAATTTAGGGGTGGTTATTGGTCTAGAAATTTCAAAAGTAACGGGGTCTATTTATACGTCGACTACTCCAATAATAAAAATAGAACCCGTTACCACAACTACTTATTTTGATAATAATAATTTGGTAGAAGCAAACTTTAGTATTTACCAAAACAATATTTTAATTCCAAGTTCTGTCAAAACCTTAGTTAGTACAGCTAATGCAGCAAGTATTTCGTTGCAAGCAATTGCAACTATTGTTGATGGCGAACCCATTGAAGTAAGATGGAAAACGGGAGCAGATAAATTAGCAATAGGAAATAGAATATTGACTGTAATAAAAGTGCAATAATTTAAAAATGAAAATAACAAAACAATTTTTTCTGTTCCTTTTTTTATTTCCAGTACTGGGAAACGCTCAAAATGGTTTAGGAACAACAACACCTGATTCCTCGTCGATACTTGAATTAGCTTCTACTTCAAAAGGATTACTTCTTCCAAGAATGTCAACAGAACAAAGAGATTTAATATTAAATCCTGCTACAGGTTTAATCATTTTTAATACGACTACAAATGTATTGGAACATAATGGAGGCACAACGGATATTGTAAAATGGAGCAGTATTTTAGAAACTGAAAAAAACAATTTAGGTTTTGATTCGATAAATGCATTAGGTACTGTAACCACAGATGCTTTACAAGAGGTAATAGTGCCGGAAATGATAATAACTCCTCCAGAGGGATCTTATGTGGTAACATTCGAAAGTCAATACAATAATTCGGAAGTAGATTTAACAACAGTAGTTAATTCTGGTGGAATAAGTACGGATCAAGGAGTAAAAGATTTACAAAAGATTTATGAACAATTAAGTGCAAAAATTGTTACAAATGCAACACATGGTGCCGTTATGGGTAATGGAGAAATTTTAACTCCAGGGGTGTATGCCATGGCCTCTGCGGTAACCTTGCTCGAAACACTAATATTAGATGGTCAAAACGATCCTGATTCCGTTTTTGTATTCAAAATTGCAGCTGCTTTTAATGCAGGTGCAGGGGCGAAAGTGGTGCTCAAAAATGGAGCAAAAGCGTGTAATGTTTTCTGGGTAATAGAGGCAGCAATTGTTTTAGGAGCAGATTCAAAAATCATAGGAATGTTACTTTCTCATGGTGCAGCAGTAGGAGCAGGAGCAAATAGTGTTATAGAAGGGCGTATGTTTTCTACTGCCGCTGCTTTAACAACTGCCGCCGATTTTATATCCGTACCAACGGATTGTTCTTATGTTGATTTAGGAGTTCTTAGTACTTTTGTATTGTTTACAAGTATAGGTGCAATTACCAATACAGCAATTGCAACAATAAATGGCGATATAGGTTCAAATTTAGGAGCCATAACAGGTTTTGAAGGGGCAAACCTGAATGGGACAATTTACACACCAGACTCGCCAGTTATTCCTTCGCAAACCGTTACAACAATAACAAAATTAGATAATAATAATAAAGTCCAAGCCACTTTTGGCATTTATCAAAATGGCGTTTTGATTCCAAGTTCTAAAAAAATTTTAATCAGTACAGCCAATGCCTCTAATATTTCTTTACAAGCTAGTATAACTGTTACTGCAGGCGAACCAATTGAAGTACGATGGAAAACAGGATCTGATAAAATTTCACTTGGAAATAGAACATTGACTGCTATTAAAATTCAATAAATTGTCTTCTTATTATTCTTAGGTTAGGGGTGGTCATTGTGTTAATGATAAAAAACACCTTTCAGGACGCGGATGATATGGATTAACAAAAGCGAAAACGCGAATCTGTCTGCCGACAGGCAGGTAAAAACGAATTTTAGCTCACTCTTCTTTTTTAAAATCTTTTAAAATTTGTGAATCAGTGGCGAAATATTTTAATGGATAGCTTTAGGTTTAAACCAGCGAAGCGTTGCTTCGTTTTCTTTTTTGCCACAGATTCACAGATTTTTCGTCATAGATTTCTCTATTTTACATTTATATAAATCTGAGTAATTAGTCGCAATAGACTATTTATCCTTATAATCTACGACCCGAGGACGAACAGGCGAAGCAAATCTGTGGCGAAAAAGCTTTTCAATACGCGGATAATACGGATTCGCAAAAGCGAAAACGCGGATAAAAACAGATTTAATGAATCATTTGATATACTTAAACAATCCATTTTCCAGTTCTTCTAAAAACCACCCCGCCCCATGGGCACCCCTCCAAAGGAGGGGAATCTGTATACATTCCCCTCCTTTGGAGGGGTGTCTGAAAGACGGGGTGGTCATTGTGTGTTTTAATGATGATATTTCCCGCTCCGCAAAGTCTCCGACTTTGAGGATGTGATCGTCAGTCTTTGACTGAAAAAAAATAGCAAAACTAAATCGGTTAAAAACCGAAAAACACTACCTCAAAGTCGGAGACTTTGCGGAGCTGGCAAGATGTACACAGAAATAAAAAAAATAAAAAGGCGCAAGAACTGAATCTTGCGCCTTTTGGACTTTTATATTTACTTCGAGACTTTGCGCCTTTACGGCAAAAATCTATCTTGAATAATTGGGAGCTTCTTTAGTAATGGTCACA
>Ga0129318_10000086_pt1 | contig 10302 bp, 9 predicted proteins | sample CPB1_08_DNA_FD_94475 | JGI IMG/M metagenome (GOLD analysis project Ga0129318, IMG submission 94475) | Freshwater to marine salinity gradient microbial communities from Chesapeake Bay, USA - CPBay_Spr_0.1_0.8_DNA | ecosystem: Environmental > Aquatic > Marine > Coastal | place: USA: Chesapeake Bay...
CCTATTGGAAAACTTCAAAAACTATTTGAGAACAATTACGTAGATGTAATGGTAACACCTCAGTGGTCCTTAAAGTTTCCTTTCGGTATATTTGCTGATAAGTTCACAGGGTACCGTAAAATTAACCCTATCATAACTTCAGGTGACGATGATGTCACCACAGAAGACGGAGAGATCATTGATGCATATGAAGAGATTAATTTATCTAAACTTATAGATAAACATATTGAATCTTTACCATATTCGGAGAATATCAAACAATCATTAAAAAATGTAAGTTCGAGACTTTATCACGAGACTCTTAAAGAACTTGAAGAAAAACGTTCATATGAAGATTAAAAGTATAACTTGGCAAAACTTTGGTTCTTATGGAAATAAGCCACAAGAAATTGTGTTTGATGAAACCCAAGGAAACTTCTATCTTATAGTTGGAAGTAACGGGGCAGGAAAGTCAACAATATCTGATGTAATTAAATTTGGTCTATATGGTAGAGTTGATAGTAAAAAGATGGGTGATCTTCCTAATCGTTTTAACGGTAATATGAAAGTTAAAATTGTGATTGAGAAAACACCTGGAACTATTGCTACGATTGAACGTGGACTTAAACCTGGAATTTTTAAACTTGCAATAAATGGAGTTGAATATGACCAGGCTGGAAAAAAGAATGTACAAGAATACATAGAGGAAGAAATCTTAGGAATACCATTCTATGTTTTTAATAATATGATTTCATTGTCGATTAATGACTTTAAGAGTTTCATCAGTATGGGTGTAAACGATAAACGTCAAATCATCGACCGTCTATTTGGATTGGAAATCATCGGGCGTATCCGTTGGAAAGTTAAAATGAAATTGAAGATGCTTAAAGACTATCTTGATAACGTTTCCACGGAAATCGCCGTACTGGAAAGAAGTATACAGGACACTAACAATGAACTTGATAGCCTTAACGAAAAACTTATTACTGTAGGCGAAGAAAAGCGGTCTGAACTGCAAACCAAAATTCTTCAGTATCAAGAGTTCATTAAAAAAGCTGCAGATCGTTTACTTGAGATTGCATCAAAAGAACGAGAAGTTCAGAATGTTTTAAACACTTTATCTACTAAGATGAATGAACATACTGCAGACGTAAGAATCTGTACTCAAAAGATTCATTTATTTGAAAGTGGTAAATGCCCTACATGTGAAACAGATTTAACTGATGACCATCATAAAAGTATGCTTCATGATTTTCTTGAAAAGAATGATGCTACTAAACAACTAATGGCAGAGATTAAAACTAAGCAAGATGAGTTAACTGAAAAGAAAACTAAAATTCGTCAAATGTATTCTGAAGTTAATACTAAGAAAGCTGGCGCTGAGGCTCAATTATCTACTTTAAGAAATGAATTGGCAAAATTGAGTAGTGGAAGTATTAATGATGCTCAAACACAATCATTGGAAAAACTTATTAAAGATACCGGTGAAAAGAAACAATCTGCTTTAGTTAAAAAGAGTGAAGAAGAAAAGAAAGGCAACTTCTTTAAGATCGTCGAAGATATCTTTGGTGATAGGGGTGTTAAACTTTCTGCTCTGAAAAGAATCGTTCCACTTTTAAATGCTGAGATCCGAAAAGTAATGGCTGATCTTAACATGGATTATCGTGTAACCTTTAATGAAGAATTTGATGTTGACATACAACATTTAGGATTTAAGATTTCTCCAGAACAATTAAGTACAGGTGAAAGAAAGAAAATTGACTTTGCTACTCTGATTGCATTAATTCGTTTAATGAAAATCCGTTTTGCTGGACTTAACCTTACTTTCCTTGATGAAATCTTTTCTTCTATTGATTCTGACGGAATTTATCACATCTTGAAAGTTCTTCATAAAACTTGTAGAGAATTAAACTTAAACATATTTGTTATTAATCATAGTCAATTACCAACTGAAATTTTTGATTACCGTTTAGAGATTGAAAAGAACAATGGTTTCTCTCACTTAATGGTTGAAAAAATTGGATGATATATAAAGTATGGGACAATTTCTTCACAAGTATAACACGGATAACGTACATTCAAGAGCTGTAATAGTTGGTCTTGTAAATCTTCTAAACACTGTTGTGCAATATGACAACATATTGGGCGATGACACATTTGACCGAGTTACCGTTCCATTCTTTTATAGCATGACTGGAGATGAAAGATTCTTACAGGATTTCTTTTTGGAATGGAGTGATTGCGTACACCCTAAACATGCTGATGGCAATTACGATGTAATACCTAGAGGTATTGTTACGTTAACATCAAATACAATTAATACGTCAGCAATGACCCACCGTTTTGTTCGTGGCAGTTATGCAAAAGAAATAGACGGTCAATTACAAACATACAATGCATTCTTAAACTCAATTCCGTTGGCAATGCAATTTGATGTAGTTATAGAAGCTGATACTAATCTTGATGCATTTAAGATTCAACAATCAATCATTGAAACTTTTTATAAGACGCAAGTTTTTTCTGTAAGTTATAAAGGTTTTAGAGTTCCATGCCAAGTAGGTTTTCCTGAAGACTATGGATTAGAAAAAACTTTTGAGTTTACATACCAAACTGAAAGTAAGATTGAGCTTAAGTTTCAACTTGCCGTTGAAACTTACATGCCTGTTATTGACCCAACTACTGAAAGAAACAATTGGAATCGTATTACAACAACAGGTGGGCCGGGTATGGGCATGGACATATTAAAAGAAAACCTTCCGGTTATTTTTGAATACACTAGCCCTACTGCAAATGGAACTTATCTTTCAGGAAACATTCTACCTATTCGTTGGACAAACGCGGGCGCAATTTTAAGAGTTAATATTTACTACAGATTTACAGGACAAGATGATTGGATAATGATTTCTCGAGCATCAGAAAATGACGGTGCTTTTGACTGGAATATTCCATTCTTTAGTAATGTGCAAACTGCGGTTAAGCAAGATCCTATCAGATCATATGTAACTGATCTTACAGGTAAAGGCGCTAAAACTCGCGCTATCATAAATGCAAATGGTGAAGTTGAAAGAATAATCATTTTTGATGGAGGTTATGGTTATTCAAATCAAGCAATGATTAATGTTTCTCCACTTATCCAGCCGCCGCCAGGATCACCTCCTTTTATTGCTCCGGTAATTGCGGCAAATGTTAGTAATGGGCAAGTAATAGGATTTACAATTCATAATCCTGGCGCGGGCTTTGACCCAACACCAGTTAATTACGTTGAACTAAAAATAGAAAATCAAGTAGACCCTGATCAATCTCAAATATGTTTAACGTCTGCGACATTTACGGGTGATACGGACCCATCAGGCCCTAACCCAACTAAAGTTTTAAACTTAAATCCAACCGTTGCTGAACTTGTTTCTCTTGGCGTAAACTTTGATAGTTTCATCCAAGGCCCAGGAACCGCAAATGGTACAAAAATCCTATCGCATTCCGCGATAAATAATTGGATTGTGTTGGATCAAAACTGTACACTTCAAGTAATTGATGGAGAATACACGCTTGACCCACAAACTGCCATCTTTGAGATACAATGATAAAAATGTATTAATGAAGGCGAATATATAGTATAGATTAAAAAATATCAATAGAAAATGTCAAATCTTAAGAAAAGAGTAGAAGCTCTTCTTGGCGCTACACAAATATCAGAAGTTCGTGAAGCATGTTCAGAAGCAATTAACAAGTTTAGCGGAAGCATCTCAGCATCTTCTCCGTATAGCCAAAGAAGTTTTATCGAAGAAACTATTGCTAATTCATTAATAGAAGCTATTGCGTCTACTGATGAACCGGTTGTACAAGAGTTCATTAATGTAGAGAACCGCATCAAGGGAATGAATAACCTTGGAGTTCGTAATGCAATCACAGCAGTAATGGAAGACGATTTGTCTAAACATGTTTCTGTTCGTTACATTATGGAAAACTTACGCCGTCTTCAGGAAGTTCCTGAATGGATCGCGGCTGATATGGCTGTTGAAGCACTATCACAATTTGAATGGTCTCCAATCGTTAAGGAGCAATTAAACATTCTAAAAGAAAATACAACTAAATACGCAGAAGATATTAAAATCTACAAAGCAGTTGCTGAAGCAAAAGCTACAAGATCTGGATATCTTATGGCTGGTTTAGAAAAACCAATCGATGCTTATCTTAATCAAAGAACTGCTACCAACAGAACAAGATTAATGGAAGCTCTTAACAAGTTTGCTTTTGACCCAGGCATGAAACAACTTTACAATGTAATTGCTGAATCTGCTAACGGTTTTCAAATTAAAGCAAACAGCAGCGATGCATACTTCAAAAATGTTTACTCTCCAGTATATGTTAATGAAGGTAAAGAATACTTTGCAGTATTTGGAAAAATCTTCGTTAAAGAAGGTGAATCTGTAAATGTTATCTCTGATACTGACAAAGGATTACTTCCTGAAAACTTTGAATGGTTAGCAAACTATCTTATTCAATCAAATGTTGAAGTATCTGAAAGCGGAGTTAAAATATTCTCTCGTGATAAGAAAGTAGAAATCGTTGAAGAAAACGGTGCACCATCGGTTAAAGTAAATGGCAAGATCGTAAACAATGCTGATTTTGAAAAAGTTTACTTAAACTCTGGAATCTTCAGAGTTGAAGAAAGAGAAGTTTTAGCTTCTGTTTACAAAATTGTTGAAAACTGGGATTCTATATTTGAACTTGATTTTGTAAAATCAATCTTCTCAAACTCAAATCCTCACCGTCGTGTAGATATCTTCCGTACTGGTGATAAAATACACATGAACAAAATTAATACTTTAATGGCAGAAAATGTTTTCGTTGCTGACTGTAACGGAACACAATCTCGTAATGAAGTATTAGAGTTTATGAACTATGACTTAGGAAACACTTTTGCTGACTTACTTAACGTAGACGAAAAACAAATTAAAGAACTTGATGCTAAGAAAGTAGAAATCCTTGAGGCAATTAACTATCTTGAAGAACGTAAAGCTAAGATTGACACAATAGCAAATACTGCTGTTCGTGAGTCTGAAGAAATGACAAGTATCTACGAAGCAATCAACGTTGAAATCTCTACACTTAAAGAATCTTATGCTGCAGTGCAACAAGAACTAAGAGATTTTACAACAATCTCTGAAGGTGTTGGCGCAAATGTAAATGATGAAGTTGAACATTTAAAAAAAAAGCAAGAGTAACAGGTACTAACCAAGCTGATCGCACTCTTACCATAGAATTTGAAGACGGGACTACAAAAATTGTAAGTCCTACTGAAATAGAAGTAACTAAAAAGGCCTCTCAAGCTAAACCGGGAAATGACCTCGAGCTGAATACTCAGCAAGACGGCGGATCGGTTGGAGTTCGAGAGGCCAAAGAGTATGTAAAGGGTAAGATTCGTAAAGACGCAGTTAATTCAGGATTAGCTCCTGATACTGAGGTTATGATTAAGGCTCTTGACTTTACAAGTAAAGGTGATGATGAAGAAGTTGAAGTAATGCACGGTGACACTCGTCTTAAAATTAAAAAGAGCTTGGTAGAACCTACAGAACTTTTTGAAACTGGTGTATATAATTCTGAAACGGATGTAAACTCAAACCCTAAAACCGGAGAAAATACTCCTGATAAGGTTGGAGCTGTAATCGATAGATTAACCGAACGTATAAACGAAATCGTTTCATCACTTGAAGAATTACAATTATTTGTGAAAGACAATTCATCTCTTTCACATGAATCACTTGATAAATGTATTAATGAATTATCCTCTTACGTAAAAGCGCTCGAAGACGAAACCAATGACGGTGCATCTGTTATAATCAATAAATAATCAATGGCAAATTACGTAGAACCAGAAGAACTCAAAAAAGAAGTTCTGTTATCATTAGAAAAAGGAGAATTGACTCCAAGAGCCATCGAGATATTCCAAAGGATGGCAAAAGAAATGTCGAAAAAATTTCGATATAAAGATGAAGAAGATAGAAAAGATTGTATTGCCTTTGCAATGATGGATGTAATCCGTTACTGGAGAAGTTACAATCCAGAGAAATCAAAATATCCTTTCGCATATTACACGCAAATGTTAAAGAACGGTTTCGCAAAAGGTTGGAGAAAGATTCACCCATTAAGTTCGCTTGACCAAGTTTCTATCAACAACGAAAATTTCTATGGCATCTGATATAAAATCAAACAAGCCTACGGCCAAAAGCAAATTCCGCCAAGGCTATTACATTCTTAATAACCCAGACAAGTATATAGGTGATCCCACAAAGATCATCTATCGCTCGTCATGGGAATATAAGTTTTGCAGGTATTGTGATGATTCAACAAATGTCTTGAAGTGGTCATCAGAGCCATTTCCAATAAAGTACATGAGTCCTATAGATGGCAAGGAACATGACTATTATATTGACTTTTACATGAGAGGTGTTAAAGACGGTCAAGAAATTGATTATCTAGTAGAAGTTAAGCCTCAAGAATCTTTAAAGAAACCAGTGTTTGAAGGAATCCAAACAATGCAAAAGTTAAAGAACTTTAATTATGCAGCTAAAACATTTATCATTAACACTGCAAAATTTTCAGCTGCCAAATTATACGCTGAATCTATAGGTTACAAATTTATTATCGTAACAGAAGATTTCCTATTTAGAGTAACGCGATGACAGATTTTTTTGATAGGTATGATAAAGAACCCAATAAGGAGGAATTAAGAAAAACTTCTTATCAATACTTTAATGATAAGTACATTAAGACCCCGTTTCAAAATTATTGGATTATTGAGCAGACAGAGCGTTTTAAAGCAAAAGCATTAAGATTCTTTATGCCTGGCCGAGTCTATACATATCAGTATAATCCAGCAGGCGCGGACTCATTGGATTTTTATGATAAACGTCCAATGGTTTATATCATAGGTGAATATGTATCAAAATCATCAGGAAAACACATAGTTCAAGGAGTGAACCTTAACTTCCTTCCAGAGAAAGTTAAAGCTAAGTTTATAGATACAGCTTACCGAATCTTTGGAGACGCATACAAGGTCGCAGATGAAATGAGTGATGAGGATAGAATGGTATCTATGATGCAAATAAATAGCTTAGTCACAAATTGGTATTTTATGTCACTTAACTTTGACAAGAATGCTAAGATAGGTTTATCTTTTGCTGTTAGAAATTATGAAATTAAAAGAATACTGAATCCTGTCTTAATTGAGGTAGAGGATTTTGAAATGATTCCTTACTTTGTGCCTAAAGAAATGATGGGATTACCAATAGGTGGAATTTATGCGCTATACCTAAAAAATAGAATTGAAATTCTACAAAATAGCGAAAGAAGAAACAAAGATGCAAACCGTGCTTTACAAGCTCAGAAGAAATTCAAAAAGCCCGGTGGAAATTAAAGAATATATAAACTAAATAACTAAACATATATGGCAGGTTTTATCGATAGAACAGGAGTCAATCCAATTTTCGGACAGTTATCTAAGAGTCTGAAAAACCTTGCAAACCTTGGAATGAGGTATGAAGACATGGTTATCCGACAGTCTAGAGCGGTCGGTGTAACCGAAGCAGAATTTGGAAATCAAGGTTATCTTCCTGAAGAATTTTTATACTCACTTGCATTATCTGATGTAGGTTCGAAAAAGTTTATTGCTTTCTTCGATAAAGATTACAAATCTCGTAGAGAATATCTTCGTAAATTTGCAATGAACGGTGAGATTGAGTTTATTCTTGATACATTATCTGATGAAGCAATCGTTTATGATGAAGGAAATTACTTCGTGAAACCTGATGTTTCAAAAGTTAAAGAAATTCTTTCACCAGATACAGTTGATGAAATCTGTGGTGAAATTAATACAGAGTTTAAAAAGATTTATTCTCACTTTCATTTTAATGAAGGGCATGATGGCTGGGGTTACTTTAGACAATTTTTAATTGACGGTTTCCTTGCATTTGAGATTATCTTTGACCCGGATGGAAAAAACATTGTAGGTTTTAAAGAATTAGACCCTACATCATTACGTCCTGGTGTTGAAAAATCTGGAGATGGAAACTATAAAAAGATTTGGGTTCAGTATGAAGATATTCCTTCAATGAAAAGGGTTCTTCTTGACTCTCAGATTATTTACATATCATATGCTAAAGGTAACTTTACTTCTCGTGTATCTTATGTAGAAAGATTGGTACGTTCTTTCAACCTTTTACGTATCATGGAGAACTCTAGAATTATTTGGAACATCATGAACTCATCATTCCGTATGAAGATGGTAGTTCCGATTGGTACAAAGTCTCCACAAAAAGCAAAAGAATCTCTGGCAGAGATGATGTCAATCTACAAAGAAGATATCTCTCTTAATTATGAATCTGGTGAACTTGCAGTAAATGGGCAACCGTCAATGCAGTTTTACAAAAACTACTTGTTCCCGTCTAAAAATGGTGAGCAACCTGATATCTCGGTTATTGGTGGTGAAGGTTACGATCTTAGTAATAACGATATTGTTAAGTACTTCAAGATTAAACTTCAAGAAGATTCTAAAATACCATTCTCACGTTTTGATCAAGGTGACGGTGGAGGAACGGTTAATTTTTCTGCAGATAGTACTAATCGTGATGAAATACGTTTTGCGAAATTCATTAATCGTCTACGTTCAATCTTTCAAGAAGTATTACTTAAACCTCTGTTTATTCAAATGGGTCTTCTTTACCCAGAACTTGCTGAAGATGAATTATTCAAATCTACCCTTGCTTTAAAATTCAACGCGGACAACGTCTTCGAAGAAATGAAAACAATGGAGATCATGACCAAACGTATTGAATTTGTAACTTCAATGATGGGTATTATGGTTAAACGTAAAGATGCAACAGGAATGGATGTTGATGTGCCTTACTTCAATGCGCAATTTGTTGTTGAGAAATATCTTAAATTGGATCCTTCTGATATTGCTGAGAATAACCGTCTTAACAAGAAACAAGAAATTGAGGATCTTGCATACATGAAAAAACAACAAGAAATTCAAGCAGGCCAAGACGGCGGAATGGGCGGCGGATTCTAAAACATAAATTTGTTAAAAACTTTTGGTTCTGTAGTAGCAATACTACGGAACTTTTTGTTTATATTTGCATATAATTTAAAACTACACATATATGAAATATCTATCAATCGATATCGAGACAACTGGTATTAACTCAGAGAATGACCAGATTTTATCCGTTGGGATAATCTTAGAGGACACATCAAAGAAACTTCCGTTTGATGAAATTCCAAAATTACATATAGCAATCTTAAGAGACCGAATCTCTGGATCTCCATACGCAATTAATATGAATGCTGATTTAATTGAAACGATTAACAGTTATCAGACTGCAGTTGACCAAGACGAGAAAAACGATATGGTTCATTTCACAGGTATGCAATTTATGAAAGAACATGAAGTTGCTGAAGCAATATTTCAATTCTTATATCTAAATGGAATAACCAGTGAAAGAGTTCAAGATATCAATGTAGGGCAACAAGTTAAAATGGTTGGTGGAAAAATAGTTCCTATGATTAACTTAAGAACTAAACCTGTTGTGATTACAGTGGCTGGTAAAAACTTTGGAACATTTGATAAGTTATTCCTTGAAAGACTTCCTGAATGGAAAAAACTTATTCGTATCCAACAAAGAGTCATAGATCCTGCAGTTTTATTTGTAGACTGGACTAAAGATAATTCTTTACCAAACTTATCTGAATGCAAAAGCAGAGCAGGCTTACCTGAAATAGTTACACACAATGCAGTTGAAGATGCTTGGGATGTAATTGAATTATTAAGAAAACAATATTAAGAAATTAAGAACTACGGTATACCATTAAGTATATAAATTACATGAGCAAACTATTTACAGAAAAATATCGTCCACAGAATTTGGACCAAATGATTCTACCAAAAAGAATCAGACAATCATTAGGCGACGGCGAATTACATCAGAACTACTTGTTCTATGGTTCAGCCGGTTTAGGGAAAACCTCTTTAGCAAAAGTATTAGCAAAAAACTATCCAACACTTTACATTAACGTATCTGATGAAAGTTCAGTTGATGTAATCCGTGATAAGATCTCTACATGGTGTTCTACCATTAGTCTTCTTGATGGCGCTGAGAAATTTAAAGTTGTTATTCTCGATGAGATGGACGGAGCAAGTGATCAATTTTACAAAGCTCTTAGAGCAACGATTGAGAAATTTGCTAACAATGCAAGATTCATTGGAACTTGCAATTACATTAATAAAGTACCAGACCCTGTTCAATCAAGATTTACTTTGGTTCC
>Ga0129318_10000088_pt1 | contig 10247 bp, 10 predicted proteins | sample CPB1_08_DNA_FD_94475 | JGI IMG/M metagenome (GOLD analysis project Ga0129318, IMG submission 94475) | Freshwater to marine salinity gradient microbial communities from Chesapeake Bay, USA - CPBay_Spr_0.1_0.8_DNA | ecosystem: Environmental > Aquatic > Marine > Coastal | place: USA: Chesapeake...
AAGGCGATACTTATTTTAAGAAAATATTTGCACTAGAAACCACTGGAATCATAGGGTCATCACTAGTATTTAATCCAATTGGTACACAGGGTAATAAAGGCGGTGTTCTTTATAAATTTGATAGTGCTAATACTACTCCGGGTTCATCATCCGGGTATTTTAGATTTAATAGCGGAACTATTTCCACGGTTAATTCTATATGGATTAATTCTGTCACATCTGATGGAGCAAACATAGCAGGCTATCTTAACAGTTTCTCTAGCGGAGGATACATGATAATTCAAAGCAATACAAACGGAGATGCTACTTATTGTGTATTTAAAATACTTACTTCTACTAGTGGAGGTGGAGGAGAAACTCCGTATGGTGTTTCTTATGTTTCAGGAACTTTGCCTAGCAATGAAGAATCTTGCGTAATAAGTTTTAGTTTATCGGGTATTCAAGGACCTAAAGGAGATACTTGCGAATCTTATACACTAGATTATCCGCCTCCTATTACTCCAGGATATCCTGGCATAATAACATTTGACTATATAGATTGTCAATACAACCCTATTTATGGAGCTGAAGTTTCAATGGGTGGTTCGATATCTTTTGCTGCAATATCTGGATCTGTTACTAATTTCTCTTCTGGCGGATCAAATTTAACTGATAATGGAATTTATCATAAAGACGGAGTAGATGGAGCAAATTCATTAAGGTGGACATATAGTGGAGTAGGTGGAGCACCGTCCGGATTAGATTTTATCACACTAGGAAGTGATGATTTAACAAGCATTACAGGCATAAAATTTGATTTGTATGATTTATCTACTCAATCTGCATATAACTGGTTTAACGCTATTAAGAGTAATAGAACTGTTCTACAAATAAGAGATACTATAAATTACACAGTAGTAGGAACTTATGATATCGCATCAAGTTCATATAATGCCCCAGATTCCTGGGATATCAGTTTGACTTACGTATCAGGAGCTGGAATACTTGTAGTAGGAAGAGCTTACTCTGTATCGTATGCCATCAATGGCCAACAAGGCCCCCAAGGCTTCCAAGGCTTCCAAGGAATAGGATACTATTCTCTGCAAGATCCCTTTCAATCACTTTCAGTAGGATATAGTACTAGGTCATTGAATAATACTAGCTTGTCTGCAACACAAACTGCTTTTACAGTAGGTACTCGAATTAGAGCATCATCTATTACTGATCCGAACGTTTGGATGGAAGGTATAATTACAGCGTTCACTGGAAATGCATTACAATGGAACTCGGATTCGTTTAATGGATCAGGAACCTATTCAGGATGGAAAGTTTCAATAGCTGGTAACAGCGGAGCTATTGGTCTTTTAGGCCCTCAGGGATTTCAAGGATTAAAGGGAGCTCAAGGACCAATAGGAGCAACTGTATTGGGAGGACTTAATGATGTGTCAATAGTAGGAGCTACTACTGGAGAAATATTGAGCTATACTTACTTCGGCCCTGGTGTAAATGATGGTTTATGGGCCAACAGTACAATATCGGCTACATTAGGTTATACTCCTGCTAATCCTTCTTTAGTTTTATGGGATCGTTATGTTACTAATACTGCTAGATATTTTCTGCCTCCTCAAACCGGGATAGTGCATGATTCATTTGGATTACCATTGCCTTTATCATCAGCAGTTGGTACTGGGTCATCATTTGCTAATGCAGGTAATACTCTACCATATGCACTAAATTATCAATGTGCTCAAGCTACATCATCTGTAGCGGCTCAGTATGGAACTCCTTTGCCTATTTCACTTGGAACTTTATATGAATGGACATTCCAACGTAAATTCCAACTCAAAGTAAATATGTTATCGCAACAGTTTTTCTGCGGACTTTCTAATAGATATTCTGTTGCTATACCCACTAATCAAGTACCAATGGCTGATACTATGATAAATTCAATAGGAATATGTAAAATTGCATCTAATAATAATTTACAATTCATATACAATGATGGTACTGGCATTGCTACGTTATCCGATTGTGGAGTTAATTTTCCTGCGTTTTTTGCTTCATATGCATACACACTTACGATTAAGAAATTGAGAGGAGCAACTCCGATTTATCTGACACTGACTAGACATGACACAGGAACTGGAGCAACTTTAGATATAACACAGATTATTAATACTGGAGATTATAATACTGGAGTAGTCCACTATCCAGCAGCATGGATTTCTAATTATACATCGGCATCATCAACTTGGTTTTGGGACATGGGATGTATGCTTCAAAAATCAGCGATATACTAATGAGTTATAATATTAATTCGAAAGGACAAATTTTATTCGATGGGGTAATTATTCCAGAAAATGAACCTGATAATCAATTATTCTTAGATTATAGAGATTATCTACGTAACGGAGGTTCAGTAGAACCGTTGGAAGATGATCCCACTGAGAAAGAGATTATGCTAGCGAGTTTGAGAGCTGAATATTCAAAAAAAATATCGGATATTCCAGGTATGAGAGAAGCTATTGAAAAATCTGTAATTGAATCTATACCGATGACTTCAGATATTTTAACGATTAGACAACAATTAATAGATGAATTTCATGTGCTAGTAGCAACTTTATAATCAGAACAAAATGGAGGGGTTTTCTATAAAAGAAAAACCCCTTTTGCATGCAAGCAAAGACGTTAGGATTGAGCATGATTGTTAAAAATGAATCACATGTTTTAACAAGGCTATTAAATTCAGTAGCACCAATTATAGATTATTGGGTTATTGCAGATACCGGATCTACAGATGGTACACAGGAATTAATTACAAATTTTTTTAAAGAACGAAATATACCAGGAGAACTTATCCAAATTGAATGGAAAGATGATTTTTCTTATGCAAGAAATGTTGCACTTAATGCAATAGAATCAAAAACAGATTATGGATTCTGGATTGATGCTGATGAGGAACTTATATTGGAATCGGGATTTGACAAGGAAAAAATGCTTTCACAAGACATAGACTCGATATCTGTTAGAACTGTATACGGAAAAGTAGATTACACTAGAAAAAATATATGGAAAACAAAGATCGGATGTAAATGGGAAGGTCCTATCCATGAATTGTTAAGCTCTCCTGCAGAAAAAACTGGATCTGTTGCAGTTAATGCATATGTTATAGTAAGACCAGAAGGTAGCTCTTGGGGAAATATAACAGAGAAATATTCTAACCACGCAGAAATACTAGCAAAATATACTGAAACAAACACTGATCCTAGATGGGTATTTTACACTGCTCAGTCATATAGAGATGCGTCTATGCACGAAAAATCCATTGAATGGTATAGAAAACGTGCCGAAATAAGTGCAGGGTTTTTAGAAGAAGTATTCATATCTAGATTCATGATAGCTAAGCTTTCTGAAATCATAGGAAAAACAAAACAAGAATGTACTATCTTATATCAAGAAGCACATGCAGCAGATCCTTTTAGAGGAGAAGCTATAAAATCGCTTGTTCAAATGTATCAGAGACTACAAGACTGGGAAAATGCATACGTATACTCATTATACGGTCTTCGATACAATAATAAAAACCCATATCCTCATAGAATTTTATTTTTAGATAAATCGCTATATGAATATGAAATGCTAGAATTGCATTCACTTTCATGTTTTTATACTAAGAGAACTGAGGAAGGATCTGTTTTCTATTGGGCATTAAGAGAACAACTCGCCAAATTTGGTCCTAATTACTTAGCACCAGAGCAATTATCTAGAGTTTTAGCTAATGAACAATACTTTCCAAAAACTACTACGTTTGCTAAATCTAGCCCATTAGCACCATCTAAAAAATCTGGAGGAAATTTCACACCAAAGAAAAAGAAGCGATAAGATATATAGTAAAATAATGCTATATAATGAGTATTTTAGCTAAGTCTGCAGGCTCGATAATGCCAGGAAGAGGTCTTATAAATCCCGCATTTGTTATTAAAATAGTTCCGGCAACGGACGATATGCAACAGCCTAAAAGCGCTGGCAGACCTAATCCAAGTAATGATTATCTTGATAGATATGAAATCGGGGATGAAATTCGTGCAAATGTTAATGATGAAGTAGTATCTGGTAAAGTAACTAGAATAATAAAGAATGAGGAGGGTGATGGAGTGTACGTACTCATAACTTCGCAAGATGGTAAAACACATAAAGTAGAAGGTAGCCAGATAATGGATTCTGGAGAACCTGCAACATCAGATGATGATTATTTAAGATCTTCGCCTGGGATTTTCAATGAAACAAAATTCATGACATTTGGAGAATTTACATCTCTATAAAATTAAAACCTATGAACATAGAAAAATTAAATACTAGTATTTTTCCTTTAGTGAAAAGATTCCAATCTGTGAAAGCTTCTGAAACAGGAATAATGTTAAAAGAAGAAATGATTATTCATGAAAAATGTTTTAGATGCGGAACTATTTTCAATGTAATTGGATGGAAAGAAATAAATGAAAAACCGTATTTGATACTATCCAAAGGTAGTTGGGAAGCTATAGTAGACATAAGTAAGATTAACGATAAAATACTTCGAATATATGCTAAATGATAATTATGGATTGCTATTAGGCTTATACAGAGAATGTACTGGAAGCATCACATTAGAAGAAAAACCTAATTCTACAATTAAACAATTGACGTTCTTTGATGAGACATATGAATTAGTTGAACGCAAATACAGAGGAAAATTTACTTGGAAAATGTTTAACCTTGAAAGAGAGCTGACAAGAGAAGAGATTTTATACATATTTGCAATGAGCAATTTAAAAAGGCACTTATTGTCAAAGCATTTCTGAGGTACATTTCTCCCCTTAATAAATATTGATTATTTTTGTATAAAATCAAATCAATATGGATGTACCTATTACTACGTTTAGAGGTTTACGTTTCACAAAACCTAAAGAATACTTGCAACTTTCAGATGTTTTAACTGACATCAAAAATGGAAAATGGAAAGATCGAGTGCTTAAATGTCATCTTGACTTAAAGCACAAGGATTGGCTTCCAGTTTTCACTCCAACAGGAACTTTTTCGCATAGATCTATTAATGGTATGGAACTCTATAATGGAGTTATATGCTTAGACATTGATCATGTCGAAGATCCTGTTTCGTTGAAAGCTAAAACTGAAATACTTCCATGGGTTCATGCAGCTTTTATAACACCTTCTGGGAAAGGACTTAAAGTTATAGTGTTAACAGATTCAGATAAAGATTGTTATACTTTAACAGAAATAAAAGTAGCAGAAATGTATTTTAATGCAACAGGTTTTCATAGAGATAATCGATGCAAAGATATTGCTAGAATTCAATACATATCTTATGATCCAGATTTGTATTACAATCCTGAATCAGAAATTCTAGAAAAAGTACTAACCCCAATAGAAGAAACATGCGAGAACATTTAGGATATGCCTGCATAAATATGGAATTATCAGAAGCTGGTATTTCAACAAATAGAGGAATGATAAAAAGAACATTCCAATCAAAAGGTGTTGATTATGCCGCAGATCTTGCATTACTTAATCTAAAGGATTTACTAAAAGTCTTGCAATGGAATTACGTTAACAAAGTAAAAGTTTATCGTATGAGTTCTTGTCTTTTTCCGTGGATGTCCGAGTATGAATTCAAAGATCTTTATAATTACACCGAAATAAAATCTATATGTGAAACCATCGGAAAATATGCAGAAAAGACTGACCAACGATTAAGTTTTCATCCTGGTCATTTCGATATCTTAGCTTCTCCTACTGAATCTACAGTCAATAATTCTATATTAGATTTGAATCGTCATGCCCAAATAATGGATATGATGAACCTTAGAACTGATAGATACAATACAATTAATATTCATGTAGGTGGTGCATACGGTGATAAAGATTCTGCAATGGATAGATTCTGTACAAATTTCAAAAGACTTCAAAAAACTGCCCAACAAAGATTAACGGTAGAAAATGATGATAAGATGAATATGTATTCTACCAGAGAACTTTACGAAGGCATACACAAAAAAGTAGGAATCCCAGTAGTATTCGATTTTTTACATCACACATTATGTTCAGGTGGACAAACAGAAGAAGAAGCATTAAGACTAGCTTCTACTACTTGGCCAGATGGAATATTGCAACTTACTCATTATTCTAGTTCCAAGAAAATTAACGAAGATTCTACTTCTATTCAGACTGCACATGCAGAATATCTGTATGAATCTATCAACATGTACGGAATGAAATTTGATATTGAAATCGAAGCGAAAGCTAAGGAACGTGCATTATTTTCCTACGTAGAAAAATTTGTTAATGTTTAACTTATGACAAGGATAAACACTATACCTCCGAAAGATTTGTGCGATAAACATCTCATGGCAGAAATTAGAGAGCTCACACGTATCCCAAATACTATCAAATCAGGGAAAGCCAAGATTGAAGGAATACCCGGAACCTTTAGATTAGGATCTGGTCATGTGAAATTTTTTTATGACAAGATTAAGTATTTAGAAAGGAGATATAAACAACTATATGATGAGTGCATGTATAGGGGGTTTAATGTGCAAGACAATAGTGGAAGTTTTAAGGGTATACCTATAGAATTAATGAATGATTGGACACCTACTCTGGAAAGTGTATCTTTAATAAAAGATCGTCTCGAAGAAAAGTTCAAAGTCATGAAAAATATAAAGTATACGAATAGATAACTCTTCATAACGAGAGATTAATTCCTACAATTCTCACTTGTAGGCACCAAAAAAGGACTCATTACTGAGTCCTTTTTTATGCGGTCTTCGCAGTAATAAAAACTAATATCAAACAGATATATATGAAAAATAATATACTGTTATGCCTGATATGAATAATTTTTCGTTTGGTCAAATGACTTCTAATTCAGATGGTAAAACATCAGGAAGCGGAACTATGGGAATTCTTATCTGTACGGTAGGAGCTCTTTGTTTTTTACTTGGAACTATAGATAAGCTCTTTGTTTCAGGAAATATAGATGTCATAACTCAATCTATTATTTTTGTTGGTATTGGGGCAACATTGTTAGGATACAGAAAATCTAAAGATGGTGCAGTAAAAGCTGACGATAGTAACACGCCTGATGAACAACTTAATTCTTGAGAAAAAAGTTATTCAGCAGAAAATATATAGTATTAGAAAATAAAAAAGTCATTTGAGAAAAGGCTTTTTAATTAGTTGATATATAGAAAAATCAATAAAGAACATGGCAGAAAATAAAATCGTTCTGGTTCTGGAGAAATCTTCAGAAAACCTCGGAGTTACCAAAGATGGTGGCGATGTGGTTCTTGAAGGTGTTTTCGCACAATTTGGAGTAGTAAATAATAATGACAGGATTTACGAAGAGAACGAGTATCTTCCTCATTTAGATTATCTTTCAAAAAAGATAAATGAAAAAAGACTACTTGGAGAATTAGATCATCCAGAGAAATTCGATATCTCTTTAAGTAAAGTTTCTCACGTTATAGAAAAACTTGATTACGACAAAGAAAAAAGACAGATTATTGGAAGAGTTAGATTACTCGATACTCCATCTGGAAAAATTGCTAAAGAATTAGTTGAAGCAGGTGTTCCAATAAGTATTTCATCTAGAGCAGCTGGTTTGGTAGAATCTAATAAAAAGGTTAAGATTAAGAAAATATTTACTTATGATCTTGTTGCTGATCCTGGATTCGAAAATGCAGTTCTTACTAAGATGAATGAAAGTTTAGGAATCATAAATGAAAATGTTGCTATATATGATGTAACATCTTTTTATCCTGAACTTCTTGAAGATTTTGAAACAAAAGAAAACAAAAAAAGCTCTAATATGGATCACGCTGTAACTTCAGAGGAAATGAATACTTATTCATTGATCATTAAAGAAGAAATTGAAGGCATTCATAAGAAAATTGAAACTCTTTCAGAAAATGCAGAATTATCTGGTAAAGTTTCTGAACTTAGCGAATCAATTCAAAAAATGCAAGACTATATTGATTATTTAGCAAATACAGTTGACAAAAATGTTCAGTATTCTGAATATGTTGCTGAGAAACTAGATAAAGTTATAGATTATACCGATTATGTTGCCAAAACATTAGATGAGAGTATTAAATATTCTAACTATATTGCAGATAAATCTGATAAAGCTATTCAATATGGTGAATATTTGAAAGAACAAATTGAAAAAGGAATCAAATATTCTGAATACTTAAAGGAATGTATTGAAAAAGGAGTATCATATACTGAGTATGTTGCTGAGAAACTTGATCAAGGAATAGCTTATACTGAACATGTTGCCGAAAACGCATCTAAAGGTATAGAATATTCTGAATATGTTGCTGAAAAAGCAAACCAATTGGATGAGAAATTATCTGATGCAATATCTTACGGAGACTATCTTGGAGAATCTCTTAATAAAGGAATAGCTTATTCTGAATACGTAGGAGAACAAACACAACAACTTGCAGATTACACAGAATTTATGTTAAATGAAAATGGTGTAACAGCTAATCCAAAAACTGAAAAAGTTAATGAAGAAGAAGCTGAAAAACAAGTTCAAACAATCGTTGAAAATGCATCTACTAACTACAGTTCTTTAACTGATAAAGTAGATTCACTTATAGAATCTGTCAAAAAACAGAAGATAGATCAAGCTAACATTTCGCTAGATGAAGCCAGTAAACAGAAAGTTTCTGATGCAATGAATGAAAGCAACCAACAACAAAATGTCGATTCAATTGTTAACGGATCTAATCCATTAGAATTAACAGAAAAGTGGTTAACTGAAGCCCCTGAAGATTATAAAACTTTATGGGAATCTCTAGATACAAATACTAGAAACACAGTAACTGCTCAATCTAAATTTTATATTTTAGAATCTGCTTATCAGATTAAAAACTTCTGGGAAACTAGAAAACTAACATCTGGAACAAGTGAAGTAGTAAACGAGTCAATCGATACTGCTGATCAACCAACAACTCTAGGTTACACTCCTAATTATATAGAAAGTGTTCTTAACGGTTTAGGACGTTTCGATAAAAAATTCTAAGCTATACGCTTAAATAAAAAAAATCAAATACGATGCATATTAATGAATCTCAGATTTTTGAAACATGGGCTCCAATTATCGAGTCTAAAACAGGAATCAAAGAAAATGCAAAGCTTGGTTGGTTGTCTAAATACTGCCACTATCATAGCTTAAATGAAAACTTTAACGGTTCTTACGCTCAAGTAGGTATCGCTCCAGCTGGTAACCTTGGTGGTTTAATGGGTAACGTAAGTACTCCATCTACTACAGGTATCTATGGTGGTCAAGGTTCAGGAGATAAATTCCCATCTCTATTGCCTTTAGCAATTCAAGTTGCTGCTAGAACAATTGGTTTCGATATCGTTAACGTTATCCCAATGTCTGGTCCAACAGGAGTTCTTACATATTTGGATTATGTTTATGCTGGTGGTAACACTAACACAAATACTAAACCAGAGGTAATTAAACTTACAACTGCAACTGCATTCACATCAGGTGTTACTCCAGGAACTACTTTCTCATTAGGTACTACTTCTTCATTGATAGTATTACAATTTGTAGGTTATTCTAGAATTGATGGTCAACCAATATTCCACGTTATTAACAATGCTCCAGATCCTTCTGCTGCACCTACAATAGCGGACGCTTGTGCTGGTGGATTACACTTAGGAGCTGGTGCTACTGATTCTGCTATCGGTGGAACTATCACAGCTTCTTTAGTTAAAGCACTTGAAGATCACATTCAAGGATTTGCTGGTGCTGGTGCAACAAACAACAATGCATACACAGGACCATTCGCTGATGGTAACTATAATGCTGATGCAATGGATAGAGGAACAGGTGAAGGAGCTTATTACAACACTATGGGTCTTAAAGCTTATACTAAATTTGTTGAGGCTAAAACATTCCAAGTTGCTGCTTCTGTAACAACTGAACAAATCCAAGATCTTAACAAACAATACGGTATCGATGTTGTTTCTATGATCGAAAATGCATTGGTTAATGAGGTTTCTCAATCAATCAACAAAAATATCTTAGCTAGAGCATTTGCATTAGGTTGGTTAAACAACTATCAAATGAAAGCTTCAGAAGGTATCACATTAAGTACATCTCTTAACCCAGCTTCTACTTATGGTGCTACTGCTACTTACTTAGGACCAGATCCAGCTGCGGCAGGACTTACAATCCAAGGTACTGGATT
>Ga0129318_10000089_pt1 | contig 10225 bp, 13 predicted proteins | sample CPB1_08_DNA_FD_94475 | JGI IMG/M metagenome (GOLD analysis project Ga0129318, IMG submission 94475) | Freshwater to marine salinity gradient microbial communities from Chesapeake Bay, USA - CPBay_Spr_0.1_0.8_DNA | ecosystem: Environmental > Aquatic > Marine > Coastal | place: USA: Chesapeake...
CAATCGGGTGCCGTCCAAGTGGCCGCAGTGGTTACATCTGCGTCTGGTTCGGGAACGGTCGTCACATATACTTCGGTGAACACCTTCAACGCGGGCCAGATCGTGAGCGTGACTGGCCTGACTCCAACCGGGTATAACGTAACGAGCGCGACGATTACAACGGCGACTTCTACCCAGTTCACAGTCGCAAACGCGACCACGGGCACTTCTACTGGCACCGGCACGGCCATCGCGACAATCGCGACGCCGGCCCTGAACGGCCCGCTGCTGACGCAGTCGGCGGTCGGGACGGGCAACGGCCTGAACTACCTGGACTTCTCGAGCGGCGGCACCTTCCGCATCACGGGCGCCTCCACGGATTCAGCCGGCACGTCCGTCGTCCTGACGCTGAACGCGACGCACGGGATCCCCGCAAATCGGCAGGTGCGCGTGGTGGTCTCGGGCGGCACATACTCCACGAACAGCGCGAGCGCGACCGGAATCACGAGCACCTATATCGTTTCAGCCCAGACCGGCACGACCATAACGATTCCATACAACTCATCTCAGAGCAGCGCGACCATCAACAACGTCGTTGGATACGTGGAGTACGGCTCCATAATCCTTTCGGCCATCAGCATCACCGCAACCACTTCCACTGCGACGTTCACGACGTCGTTCGCGCACGGCCTCACCACATCAAACAGCATATTCCTGTCGCTGGCGGGCGTGACCATCGCGGGCGTGTCGGTGCCCCTGAACCTGGCGAACGGCGTGTACAGCGTGACGGCGGTCCCGTCGTCTACGTCGTTCAGCGTGGACCTGCTGAACCTGGGCGGCAGCGCGATCACGAGCACGCCGGGTGTGTCGGGCACGAGCCTGATATCGACGACCTCGCCGAGCTACGCGTATTTCCCATACAACGGATACTGCCTGGAATCGCGCTCGGCGACGGGCATGTTGAGCGGAACAGCCGGATGTTCAGTATTTGTGGTTACACACACGAACCCAAACTCAGCAGGTTCAGGGGCATCGAGCATTGCTCGGTGCGGTCGCGATGTAAATACCCAGCCGCCAATATTCGCGGTCGCTCAAACTGTAAACGCAGCGTCCGGCACGGACATAGCAGGAGTTACTGGAGGTAATGTTGTCGCTGGGATTGGGCGCGATTTCAATGTCCGGCTGGCAAACTACAATGCGGTTGGTAGTGATTCTACAACATCTACGGTTCCATCTATCCGCCTAGGCGTCGAGAGAAATCAAGTAAGTGTCACAAGCGTTGCTCTAACTGATACGAGTAAATCCGTAACGGACACAACCAATGGATTCCGTATAATGTCGGCGTTTATTAATCACACAGCAGGTAATAACCCAGAAACAGGGACATACGGTTGCTGCGTTCAATCCGCTGGATGGAAACAAACGGCAGCTACTTCAGTTCCAACTGTAATGAGTACGAATTTAATAAATAAGGCATACTCAACAAATACTCAATCTTTTTTAAGGGCGTATGCGGCTTCCGGAAATGGAACTACTGCTACAATTAAGTTTATTCCATTCGGAGTTGAACCAACATCTAATCCATTCTATCCGAATCAATTATTAAATATCCAATTCACCGGATATTCAAACGCAAGTGCTTCTGTAACTCCAGTTGGCGTTGATGCGATTAGTTTTTCCAGCAGCTCATCAACACCGGTTACAGGTGTGAACTTCGGTATTGGGTTGGCAACAAGCGTTAGTGTTGCGCATGTATCATCGCATATTCGCATTGGAGCAGACACGAACGCTACAACATCATATTCTAGTTTAGCAGGATACTTGACAGACCGGTTCTTTGACGGTGGAATTGCCGAAATTTTAGTATTTAATAACTCAACGCTAACTCCAGAACAGCGAATGCTCGTAGAGGGATATTTAGCACAAAAATACAACTGTCAAGGTACGCTAGGTTCTTCTACGAATGTAATTACGAATAATATGGCGTTCGCAGTTACCAACGCAACATATTCGGGAACAACTACCCCAACTGCTACAATCAGGTTCACAAACCCTTATGCCATAAACCCATTTATACCTGGTTCAACTGTGTCCGTCGCAGGAATTCTTCCTTCCGGATATAGTGGTGGCCCATTTCCAGTACTAAGTATTTCAGGAACAAATCAAGTATCGTATAGTGTTGCCGGCACGCTTACAACACCCGGAACCGTTTCAAGCGCAACTGTTTCATCAAATACAACGAATACGAACCAGTTCATCCACCCGTATTCCGCGGGCCCGGCGAACATCGCGAGCAACCTGGCGCTTTCTGGCACGTTCACGCAGAACCTGGCGCTTTGGTATGACGCCGCGAACTACTCGTCGCTGACATTAAACGGGACGGCCGTGCTCACGTGGTCGTCCAGGCTGGGCAATATTGGATACAGCACAAACGTATTGGCGCCGGTCAACTCGTTGTTCCCGCTGAAATACGTGGCGAACTCGCAGAACGGCCTGCCCGGGCTGGAGATTATGAGCGCGGTGCCGACGGTCGGGATTACGCCAACTACACTCACTACAACCGCCATAAGCGGAAATTCAATAACTGTTTCGTCTTCTACCCCTATCGTCCAGTACCAATTGATTGTATTTGCGACGGCTACGTCGGGGCTGGCCGCGAATACATACTACGTAGTCCGACCGGGCGTTACAAATCCGTCGTCTAATGTGTATAGCTTCCAAGTTTCAACGACTCAGGCCACCGTATCCACAACGCCGGTCACGATTAATGCGAATTTTAGTGGCCTAAGCGTTTCGTGCAAGTTGTTCACAGGAGGTAGTATGAGCATAGGCGCGAATACGATTACAGCAGGCACATTAACAACCGTGAACAGCAACTCAGAGTTTACCTATTTTTACGTGTTCAAGCGAGTGAGTGGAGGGGCATTTTCAAGTACTACGTATGTAAACCTGCGGTCCACCGCCACAGGCAACGCAGTGCTTCGGCTAGCTCCTGATTTGTTCTCGTTAGTTGATATCTCTCAGAGCGTGTTCACCAATACAATAGATTACAGCACGCGGGGCGGGTTTCTGAATGACACCACGATGATACTTTCAGTGTACAAGCGCGGACAAAGTTTGTATTCGCGCATGATTGGGGGCGGAAAAACGTCGCAGTTCGCGCAGACTTTTTCGCGAGATAACCAAATCCCGACGGCTAGCACCCTACAACTTTTCGTGGGTGTACCGGATTCGGCGGGTGTGTTTGGCTTTAACGGCACGCTGTATGAGATGATGTTTTTCCGCGACGCGCTCACGGATCAGGCCATACAGCAGACGGAGGGGTATCTGGCACAAAAGTGGGGGCTGGTGGCGTCATTGCCCCCGACGCACGCATACTACAGCGCTACTGCCTGACGACGGTCAGGCACACGACGTTCATTTGGACTACGTTGAACGACAGCTGGATGCCGAGCACCTGCTGCTCGAGCGTTTTTACGAGGTCCTCGGCGGCCGACCCGACCAGGAACGCGATGTAGGGCATCAGGTCGCGCTGGACGCTGTCGGAGCACGCGGAGGGCGGGAAGATTTGCGCGCTGAACAGCGTGAAGGTATGCGGGAACCCCGCGGCGGCCCAGTCCACGAGGCGGGCCCTGAGCGCGCCCGCGTCGGGCTGGAAGACGCTCCGCAGAGCAGAAGCGTCCGCGGCCTCCTTGGCCAGCACGGCCGAGCGCAGCGACACCAGCTCGTCCATGGACACGATATACTGCGGCGCGGCGTCAGAGACGACTACGTCCGATACAGAATCGGGATCAGAAACGACTACGTCAGAGACGACTACGTCGGAGACGATTACATCAGGGGTATCCATGGTGTAGTTGTCTTCCTTGCCGGATTTTATTTGAGCGTGAACAGGTAGAGCGTCTGGTTCAGGTCAGCGAGTATGGTGTCGCGGATATTCAGGAGGTCCGTGTCGCCGGGCGCCAGCTTCTTCGGGAGCTCGAGCGCGAGCCAGCGCGTGGCCCCGCGCACGAACGCGGCCGCCTGCCGGTCCGAGAAGTTGTGGAGCGCGACCGCGTGCCGCGCGCCGAGCTTCGGCCGGCCGTACTTGCCGATAAAAACCTCCACGAACTGGTCAATGTTCGCGTCCAGCTTCGGCACGAGGTCGTTCGTCGCGATGTGGCGCGGGTAGTCGCGCGTCTGCCAGTGGTAGAGCTTCACCTGGTCGCGGATCGTCATCATCGCGTGCACGATGTCCGCCGACATTTACTTACTGGGGACATTTTTGTTGAGGGGCATGGCGTCTGTTGAGAATAGCCCATGCCCCAAGGCCTTGTTGGTGGCCTCGACGCCGTTCCAGGTCGCGGACATCGCGTCGTATCGCGCCTGGACCTCGGGCCGCGCGGGCTCGATGTTCAAAAATCCGGTTGAGTCGTAGACCTTGACGGGGGGCATGGACGACGCGGGCCTGGCGCCGATCGCGGCGACGTATCCCGCCCAGTGTTGCTCCATTTACCCTATCACGCGAAATCGGGGTTCCAGAAATTCCGCCCGTCCAGGAACTCCTCCAAGAACCACTCGGATTCCGCGTCGGAGTTCGCGTAGTAGGCGTCGCCGAAGTCTATCAGCCACACGCGCGCGTCGGGCGTGCGAATCACGTTGTAGGGCGTGAGGTCCACGTAGACGATACCCTCCTCCTCGTACAGCGTGCGCACGGCGCGGCGGATCTTCGCCCAAATCTCTGCGGGCACGTCGTCGGCGGATTCGCCGTAGACGTGCGCGATCGTGTTCGGCCCGAGGTCGTCCATGTAGATTTCCCATTCCTCAGCGCCCTTGACTACGCGGCGGATCTTGGGCGCGATGCCGTGCTTGTGCGCAATGTTGTGGATCTCCACCTCGTTATCGGCGGTGTCCGCGTCCACCGTCTTCTTGAATAGCATGTTGAGACCCCCGGGCCTGGGGATATTTAATCCGTTTTAGACAATGGAGCTCAGCAGTGTGGACGGCGTCTCGCGCGCGATGCGCTCAAAGGGCCCGGTCGCGATATTCTTCTACATGACGGGGTGCCCGCACTGCGAGGTCATGCACGCACCCTGGTCGGCGCTGGCGAAGGAGACGAAGGGCGTGAAGTTCTACAAGGCCGAGAGCGAGTGCGTGCCGTCGGAGCTGGGCATAACCGGATACCCGCAGTTCATGCGATTTGAGGACGGCAAGATGCGCAAGTCGGTGGGCGGCGAGATGGATACGTCGGCGCTGAGGGCGCAGTTATTCGGCGGCGGCCGTCGCAGGCGCACCGCGCGGCGAGGTGCCCGTCGGCTTACGCGTCGTAGACGCTAGGTCGCGCATGCTGCCCTTGGCCTCCACGTATCCCTCGCTGAGGCGCTTGCCGTTGCGCGCGAGCGGCGCGGACGAATAGTCCGGCTCGTCCTGGCCCTTCGCGAGGAACTTCAGGAACCCGTCCTGGTCGTTGGGGATGGTCCCGCTCTGCAGCGTGTGGAAGGTGCGCATGGCCTGCGACTGGTCGAACAGGTCCGTGGTGTCCATGTACATGTCCGAGGTCTTCTGGAACGCCTTGTAGACCTCGGCCTTGACGTCCGCGCGGTGGATGGGCGCGGCGTCCGGGCGGTCCGGCGAATCGGTTATCTCGGTCAGCATCGGGTTCATGAACGGGTTGTCCGCCGTCGGCATGGTGTACGTCCCGCTCGCGGTCGCCACGGCCTGGTTCACGAACGTCTCCAGCACCTTGCCGTTCGGGAATATGCGGAACAGCACGAGCGTCGCGACCATCACGGCCGGAATGGCGAGGATGTATCCGCCGACGCCCGTCATTAAAAACAGTATGACCGAAAAATACACCGCGAAGCGGACCACGGAGTTGAGCGCCTCTCCCGTCGCCATGTCCTTTGTGGGCACGAAGCGCGCCCAGGCGCCCGGCGCGAAAAGAACGGATGGGTCCTCGGACCAGAAACGTTCCGACATATTGTTTCCTACGCCGAGTTTTTATCGCGTTGCTTCTTCTGGAGGCGCGCGAGCATCCGCTGGCGGCGCGCCTCGTAAGTTCCGCTCAAGAGGACCGACGCCGGCGTTCCGGTCCCACTTGACCCGAGGCCCATCATGTTCTTGACGGCGTCGCCGAACAGCGCGATGGCGCGGACCTTGATTCCCTCAATCTCCTCCTGGATTATGCGCTGGGTGATTTGGCCCGTCTGGACCTTGGACTTGATGGCGGCCTCCAACTTCTTCGCGACCTTCTGGAACACCGGATTCTGCGGGTCCTTGAACAGGTCGGCCACGTCCTCCATGCTGTGGATGCCCCCGAAGTCCGCGCCGTTCTCCACGAACTCCTGGACGATCTTCACAAAAACCTTCGCGGTGCGCGTGTTCTTCACATACTCCATGAGGTCCGCGAACCGGCCCTCGGATGCGTCGTCCTCCAGGATGCGCGAGACCTCGTCGTCCTTGCCCGACCACATCTGCTTGACGGCGCGAAAGAGCTTGCCGGAGTGCTCGCCCAGCACGCCGCCGCGGAACACGGCGGCCAGCGCGGTCTCCTGGACCTTCTCCCAGAGAATGGAGCGCTTGTCCGGATTTGCGTCCCAGAACTCGGACAGGTTCGCGCCGGCCAGCGCGCGGTCCGTGTCCTCAAAGAACTCGGGCTTCTTCCCAAGAATCATCGCCGCGTCCGGCAGGAACGTGTCCATGATGTGGACGACGGCGGCCTCGGTGTCGGGCGAATCCGTTTGAGTGCCCGGCGCCACAAAGTCGCGCAGGTCCGCGAGTAGTGCTGCGAGGTCCATTTACAAGTATACCGCGCAACGCTTTAAGCGCTATTTCCGCCGCGCGAGGCCATGAGTCCGCGGTCGTGCTCGGAGAGGCACACGCAGCCGGTGTCCATGGCGAACGCGGACGGGCAGCACTCGGGGTCCACCTTGTTCTCGGAGAGGAACATGAGCTTGTTGGTTTCGGCCGCCTGGGACGGCAGGCCGCCCGAGAGAATCGGCGCGCCCTCCGCGCCGCTCCAGCCCGACACCGACCCGGCGTTGACCTGGTCGTACGGGCCCATGCCGGGCTCGTTCAGCGGCATGCCGACCTCCTGCTGCATGAAGCCCTCAATGCGCCCCGTGAGGCGGAGCACGAGCCCCGCGATGATGGCGGCCACGAAAAACGCGCCAATCACGACGGTCTTGTTCATCTTTATTATGACTGCGCTACGATTTTTTAGTATCCCGAGGCAGCAATCATGGACGCTATCGTGATGGCCACCGCCAGCATCTCGGGCTGGAAGAGCGCGAGGATTATGGATATCGCGAGCAGCGCGTAGACGAACGTCTTGATGACGGACATACACAGATACACGAACGACATGACGAAGTTGATTCCGGTGTTCACGAGCAGCGCGGCGATGTAGCCCTCGCCCACGAATCGCTGGAGCACGTCGCGGATCTTGATTAGGTAGTGGACGAACACGCTCGTGGACTCTGTGATTTTCCCGAAGGTCACCGCCGTGAAGCTGAGCATGAACTTGCGCATGCGCCCGAACATCGCGCGAAAGAGTTTCAGCGGCGTGATCATCTCGCCGACGGAGCTGTGGATTTCGCCGAACATCGCGTTAATCGGGTCCAGCGCGAGCTTGAACACGTCGGTGCCCATGCGGTCGATACAGTGTAAAAAGTTGTCGGAGGTGCTCACGTCGGGCCGAATCATGCCCGCGATGGGGATGTAGGCCGGGTGGCAGCGGTATTCGTCCCAGTGCTTTCTGGCGTCGTCGAGCGAGAACGACGCGTGGATGGCCAGCATGGCCAGCAGGGCCAGCGCCGGCATTGCCAGGAAGAGCCACATTACTGTTTACCGGCAGATTTTAGAGTAGAATAAATCGTCAACCACGAGGTTCTCGCACGCGTTGGCCTGGACGAAGGTGAACCGGCCCGTTTCGGTTATGAGGTTGTGGCCGTCAGGCCGGACGACGACGCCGATGACGCGGTTGTTTCCCTTTAGCGACATCCCGAGACTGACCTGTGATATGGGCACGGCGGTGTGGTCGTTCATGACGATGGGCGTTTCGGGCGGGTAGTTTCGCGCGGGCAGGTCGCGCTCGCGGAAGTCCAGGAACTCGGTCTCGCCCATTTGGATGCGGTGCGTGTGGGTGTCAATACAGGCGATCACGGGCAGGTCAATCATCATGCGGACGGCGCGCGGGTGCTCGGACACGGGCACGAACACGCCGTTGTGGGCCACGCGGTGGCTGCCGGACACCGCGATTCCGTTGAGCAGGTACATGTCCACGTTCGCGCCGGACAGCAGGTATGTCGCGGTAATCGTGTGGCCGCCCTGTAGCACGTCGCCGATTTTCAGCGCGGCCATCGGCAGAGTTTGGCCGCCGAAGAGGCGCACGGGCGTGGCCGGGTCAAAGCAGAGAAAGGACACGGTCTTGCCGATGGGCCCGTTCATGACGGACTCGCCGGTGTCCATGCCGGTGTAGAACACGTAGATGAACGACAGCATCACGCCGACCACGCGGCTCAGCAGCGTCCGCATGCGAATGATGATGTATTGGAACTGGCTGATGAGGTTCTGGATCTTGCCGAACACGGTCCCGAGGATGCCGAGGAATCCGCCGCGCACGCCGGACATCATGGTGCGCATGGAGCCCATGGTCTCGCCTATCTCGCCGACGGTGTCGTTTACGACCGCGAACTCGCCCATGATGGGGTCCATCACGAACCCCGCGTAGTCCTGGAATCCCTTCATGGTGCACTTCGTGAAGTTCGACACGACGCTGTCGCCGACGAGCCCGGCCATCGGCATGTAGAGCGGATTACAGCGGTATTCCACCCAGTTCTTCTTGAGGAACTTGACCCGGCTCAGCGCGAAAAGGTAAAGGCTCGCGAGGACCGCGACGGCCGTCGCCGCCACAAAAATGACCTCGTCCATTATCCTAGACACCTAAAACGGATTGGCTGGACCCAACTCGGCCAAGCGTAAACAGAATGCCTGGATTCACAATCACTTCGCAGTGCGGTAAGTATGTCGGGTCGCTTTATGAGACCAGGCTTGGCAACGTATCATGCCACGTGTATCGGTACGACCCTGGCGCGAGCCACTGGTTCTTCGACAGGATTGTTGCGGACTACGACGGGTTTGCCGGCATGATTAAGAACTCGGCGGGCAAGCGCGTGGATATGTATTTCCTCCGGACGCCGCGCGAGATCACGTATCTGAAGGAGGATACGCTCGGGTGGTTCTCAGACACGGCCGATATTCGCGTGATTACCGAGACGTTTGACGCGTTCTTCAAGTGGCTTGATGACGGGCGCGAGATGTTCGAGGCGCACGCGGAGAGTGAAAACGGATTGTAGGGACCCAACTCGGCCAAGAGTAAACAGAATGACTGGATTCTCAATCACTTCCAAGTGCGGTAAGTATCAGGGCTCGCTTTATGACACGAAGGATGGCTACGGGTCATGCTACGTGTCTCCGAGCGATCGTGCTGCGAGCCACTGGTTCTTTGACAAGATCGTTGCGGACTGCGCCGGGTTTGCCGGCATGATTAAGAACTCGGCGGGCAAGCGCGTGGATATGTATTTCCTCCGGACGCCGCGCGAGATCACGTTTCTGGACTCGGGGACGCTCGGGTGGTTCATGGACACGGCCGATATTCGCGATATTACCGAGACGTTTGAAGAGTTCTTCAAGTGGCTTGATGACGGGCGCGAGATGTTCGAGGCGCACGCGGAGAGTGAAAACGGATTGTAGGACGGGTAGAAAGCGTTTGCTATCACAGAATGGCCGACTACACAAAAATGTCGCGCGAGGAGTTGAAGAAGGTGGCTAAGGACCACCGGCCCAAGATTAAGTATTACTATATCAAGTCTCGGCAGGAGCTGATTGACCTGCTGACGATGCCGGCGCTCCCTGAGTCGTTTCGCATTGAGAAGCTCACGATTGCGGAGCTCCGCAAGGAGGCGAAGGCGCGCGGGGTTCGCGACCAAACCGGCCGCCCGATGAACGTGTGGACCGCGCGCAAGAAGGACCTGCTCGAGGCGCTATATCCGAGCCCTCAGAAGAATGATGAGAATGATGATGGTGGACAAAAACATAATGCCCCAGAGAAGGGTGAAGGCGAGGACGTAGGGGTAGAGGTGTGAGAACACCTTGGAGAGTATGGGCCGAAGAATCGTTTGCTCGACGTACGTCTGGAATTCCGGCGAGGACAGGAAGGCGAGCGGGTCCGCACTTTTCGCCATATTCTTTTTTGTCTTTGTCTGGA
>Ga0129318_10000090_pt1 | contig 10199 bp, 9 predicted proteins | sample CPB1_08_DNA_FD_94475 | JGI IMG/M metagenome (GOLD analysis project Ga0129318, IMG submission 94475) | Freshwater to marine salinity gradient microbial communities from Chesapeake Bay, USA - CPBay_Spr_0.1_0.8_DNA | ecosystem: Environmental > Aquatic > Marine > Coastal | place: USA: Chesapeake Bay...
CATGCGCCTCAGAGTTTTGGTTGGCGGCAGTGGCTGAGGTTGCTGGCTGATCAATTGATGATCTGCCGGCCTGTGTGTGTGCCCATGAATAAGGGTGCTTGCTTTGTGAGCTGTGAGCCATCGGGTGGCCTCAGCTGCATCAACGTCTGCATACGACAAGCCACTTTGTTTGCGTGACTCGCTTTGCGCCCTGATGGAACGCGCTATAGCCTGCCTTTCCTTAAGCGGCTTGGCCAGAAAGTTTTGCTGCCAGTCAGCGCTTCGAACCTGGTCCCTAAACACAAGGTAGTCGGTGTCGCCCAGGCAGAGGGCATCTCCGTGGGAAAGTAGCCAACGCTCACCTGCAAACTCAAGACAGCTAGGGTCATCAAGGCGTTTGCTGCCACTGGCTTTTTCAAATGCGCTCGACAACAAAAAGTCACGATTCCCATGAAGAAAAAATATATCCAGCCGTTCTGATGCGTTTTTTAATACCTCGACACAACGCTTTTCAAACGTGGGCTCTGCGATGCCACGACGTTCTTCGCTTTCATATTTGCTGTGAGCCGGGTCGTTGATCAGATCGTCCCCAACCCAGACTTCAAAAAAGTCTCCAAGGATGAAGACGGCGTCTGCCGGTGTGTTCTGCATAAAAGACTGCCACGCAGCGAAGGTGGCAGGTTCATCATCCTTCAAGTGAAGGTCAGAGATGAAGTCAATTTCACGCCAGTGACTTGGCGCGACCAGTACCGATGGAACGAAATCGGCCGAGGGCTCGTTCGTCAGCGGTACTGGTACTATCATTTCAAAGTGCCACGGCCTTTTCGATGATCACATCTTCAAGAGGCACATCATCATGGTGGCCTTTGCGGCCAGTTTTCAGAACTTTAATCTTGTCAACAATTTCAGTGCCTGATACGACCTTACCAAAGACCGCATAGCCCCAGCCAGAAGATGAAATCGCCGTGTGGTTCAAGAAACCGTTGTCAGCCACGTTGATAAAAAACTGGGCTGTGGCCGAGTGGGGCTCGCCTGTGCGTGCCATGGCAACGGTGTAGTTCAGGTTCTTGAGGCCATTGTTGGCTTCATTGTTAATTGGCTTTTCACCACGTTTTTCTTTCATACCGGGTTCCATGCCACCGCCCTGAACCATAAATCCTGGAATGACACGGTGAAAAATGGTGTTGTCGTAATGGCCCTTTTTGACATAACTTAAAAAATTTGCGACGGTGTTGGGCGCTTTTTCTTCATTGAGTTCAAGGGTAATTACGCCGTAGTTGGCGATATGGAGTTCGACTTGCGGGTTGCTCATGGTTTTATTTCACTAGGGTTGCAGAATTGATAAGAACAGGGGTTTTGGGGACGTCTGAAGGGAATGGACCGCCAGAACCCGTGGGTGTCGATTTTATTTTCTGAATGATATCCATGCCAGAGACCACTTTGCCAAACACGGTATAGCCTGGTTGCTGAGCATTGGGATCCAGAAAAGAATTTTCTTTGACATTGATGAAAAACTGGGCAGTTGCTGATTGTGGGTCGTTGGTGCGTGCCATGGCCAGCGTGCCCACCGAGTTTTTTGGCCCTCCTTTGGCGAGCGCCTCACGACCTTCATGGATGACCGGTGCACGCGTTTTTTTCTGCACGAATTTGGCGTCAAACCCTCCGCCCTGAATCATGAAATTCTCTATGACTCGGTGGAAAATCGTACCGTCATAGTGTTTTTCATTAACATACTGTAAAAAATTTTCAACCGTCTTTGGCGCTTTGTCTGGATAGACTTCCACCACAAAATCACCGGCTGTCGTGGCAAATTTGACCTTGGGAGCTTCTTGAGCAGCAGAGTTTCCTGCTACAAAAAATATAGCTGCACTAGCAAGAAGCGCTTGAATAAGAGGTCTTGATTGCTTAAATATCATTAGATAACACCTTCAAAAAATATTTTCCATTGCTTGCTTTGTAGCGACCAATACTGCCTTTTGATTGGCCCCGTTAATCTCCCAGCCAAAACCTCACCAAAGGTTACGACCATGGTTTCACCAGAGTCTGACCAATGCAGCATGGAGAGATCCTTTAAAACAATTTCACGTCCTTTTGCCTTCTTCACCTCGCTACGAAGCGACGGTGTCCATTCCGGCAGACTCATGCCAAAGCTGCTGAAATCAGGGCTGTAATAGTCGAGCGCCTTCTCCACGTTCCCATTTGACTTGGCTATTCTCCATTCGTTCAAGGCAAGCTCAAACGACTTTTTGGTGAGTTGCGTTGTACCCTGTGAAACCCAGTTCAATCTTTTGGAAATGACAACGGGTGTGGTTCGAACTTCAACCGTACGAATAATTTGAAGCAGATCTGGGTTGGACAGGACCACACAACCATCTGTTGCTTTTGGTGGGCGGGAAAATTGTTCTGGCGGTGTGCCGTGGAGCCAGATTCCACTGCCTGTTTTTCCGCGTTTGGTATCCAGTATGTTCGGATAGTTAATCGGCAATGCCCCTGAACCGTAAAAATTTTTAAGTGTTTTTGGGTCTAAGTTACTGGTTATAAAGTAAATGCCCAAAGGAGTTCGCAAGTCCCCCTCTGTTGATTTTTCTAGCCCGGATTTACCCACTGAAATATAAAAATCAGCAATAAGTGCCAGTCCTGAACTCTGGTTTTCAAACAGATACAGTCGTGAGCGAGAAGCATCAATGGCAATGGCATGTTTGTTTGACGAAGAAAGTGCTAAAAATTCTGAAGGGATAGCACCGCTCGCAGGGCGTTCACGCAAGGCTTTGAGACGCAGTTGCGACTCTTCCCTGAGTTGGCTTAAAACAGCCTCTGCGCCTTTGAGTTGCAATTCGGGCACATCTCCCACGGACTTCACAGGCCGTATGCGAGCAGCCAGCAGATCGCCATAAACCAGTTGAGCGAGTTGAAAATTGGGAAAGTCAGCCACCAGACTTTCCGCTTTGGCCAGTGCACTGGTGCTTTCTGATTTTGCGATCAATTGATAAATTTCTATCAATCGAGCCTCAGCCTGGCCGAGTAAGCTTGTTTTTTTTGCTGCAGTTTTGGCGTTCGCCAAGTCCATATCGCCTGATTTTTTTCGGGCGCTAGCCTCTTGAGCGAACAGCAAGCAGACGATGAGCAACGCTAAGATTGTTGAAAAATACCTGTTCATGCGCATTGTGGATCGCAGTAAATCAGATGTTGGATATTTTTAAACAATGCAAGCACTTTAATTGCCTGTAGATTCTTTGGTGATTTGCCAATCGTTGCCTTGCTTGGTCAAGGACAGGGTTTTTCGGCTCGAGACCGCCAGGGCGTTGGCTTTGTAAACTTGGTGAAACTTGACGGTCGCTTTGTTGGCGTTAACCGTCACATTCAAATTCTCAAGTTTGAGTGTGATGTTTGACTTTCCAAGAATGCGTTTTTTTCGCTCTTGCTCCCAAACTGCTCGGGTTTGATTGCCAGGTGGCACAAATTCTTTGCCATAGGCGCCCAAATAAGTGTTCATGTCTTTTGCGGCCCAAGCTTTTGCCCAAGCCAGTACGGCTGCTTCAACTTCTTTGCTAGCCTTGTCTAGAACAACTGGTTTGGCCTGAGGTGGTGGCGGTAGTGTGGCAGTCACAGCGCTTGGCATCGCTGTGACGGGTGCTGGTGGCGCTGCAGGATTCGCTAAAGGGGCCGCAGGTGCTGCTGATGGCGTTGGCGAAATGTTTGGGGTTGTTTTCGTCGGGGCCGGTGCCGGAGTTACAGTTGCCACCGTCGAAGAATTGGCTGGTGAGGGATTAGCGCCAGCTTGGGTTTTAATGTTCGATTTAAACACCTCTTTGATGAGTGCAAGTTTGGGCGGCACGGCGGCGTTAGCGCCCTCGAGTTGCAGCGCCGAACCGTAGGCTTGACTCGCCAAACGGGCATATACATCCCCCAGGTTTTCATGCGCAGTTGCATAACTGGGATTGGTTCTGATGGCCATCTCAAGCGACGTTCGCGCTTTTTCAAAGTTTCCTTGCCCCGCATATAAGACGGCCAGGTTGTTGTAAGGCTCAGGCAGCTCGGGGAAATCTTCAGTCAGTTTGGAAAATGTGTTGATGGCTTCTGTCTGCTTACCCGAGATCCGCTGGATGACACCTTTTAAAAATCGCATTTGAGGGTCGCGCGGTTTGGCGACTAAAAAGGCTTCCACTTTAACCATCGCTTCGCCAAGTTTTTCAGAGCGAATCAACTGGTTGACATCTGAATACTCGTCGGCATGGACATTTGCATTGGTCAACATGAACACCACAACCAGCAAGCGTAGAACAGATGAGGGAAAGTACTCTAGGTATGACATGGCACTTTTTTGATTTGCGATTCGGAGAAGTAAGACAAAAAAACGGCGTTGATGGCCATATACTGGACATTATTGTATCGTAGGGTGTGTTTGAAAACCCCTAAAAGCCACCTGTTTAGGTTTTAGTATCAACCTGGTTTTAGCCGGTTGGGTACCTTCAAATTGCCTTCTAATTATTCATGAGTTTGCAGATTTACAACACGTTGTCGCGTGTGAATGAGCCCTTAGTGCCTATGTACCCCGGCCATGTCCGTATGTATGTCTGTGGCATGACAATTTATGACCTTTGTCATATTGGTCATGCCCGCATGATGATGGCCTTTGATGTGGTTCAGCGCTGGCTCAAATGCAGCGGCTACCGCGTCACTTATGTTCGTAACATCACGGATATTGACGACAAAATCATTAAACGCGCGGTCGAACGGGGTATCAGCATTCGTTCTCTGACAGATGAAATGATTGAAGCGATGCACAGCGATGTGGCCAAACTCGGTATTGAGCCCCCAACCCATGAGCCTCGCGCGACTGACTATGTGGCAGATATGCTCGGCCTGATTGGTCAGCTTGAAGCCAAAGGTCTGGCCTACAAGGCGTCAAACGGTGACGTAAATTTTGCGGTTCGCAAGTTCCCTGGTTACGGGAAATTGTCGGGCAAGTCGCTCGACGATTTGCGGGCCGGTGAGCGTGTGGCTGTGCAAGAGGGTAAAGATGACCCCCTGGATTTTGTCTTGTGGAAGTCTGCCAAACCAACCGAACCTGATGATGCCAAATGGGACAGCAAGACTCTGGGTTTCGACTACGGTGTGGGCCGACCCGGTTGGCACATTGAATGCTCGGCCATGAGTTGCAAGACCTTGGGTGAGACTTTTGACATCCATGGAGGCGGTGCAGATCTGCAGTTCCCTCACCATGAAAATGAAATTGCACAAAGCGAGGGGGCCTCAGGCAAGCCTTTGGCCAAGCTGTGGATGCATAACGGCTTTGTTCGGGTAGACAACGAGAAAATGTCCAAAAGCTTGGGTAATTTCTTTACCATTCGAGAGGTTTTGGCCAAATACGCCCCAGAAACCGTGCGTTTTTTCCTGGTACGCACGCATTACCGTTCAGCCCTCAACTACAGTGATGTCCACCTTGACGATGCCCATAGCGCACTCAAGCGTCTGTACACCTCTTTAGAGGGACTAGAGCCGACTGTGATTACTATAGATTGGAACGAGCCATTTGCCGCCCGTTTCAAAGCGGCCATGGACGATGACTTTGGAACACCGGAAGCGGTCGCTGTGTTGTTTGATCTGGCAGCTGAAGTTAATCGGACGCGCGATTCAAGTCTCGCCGGATTACTGAAGTCCTTGGGGGCCTGCATCGGTTTGCTTCAAGCGCATCCGAAAACATTTTTGCAGGCCGGCGCCTCATTGGACGAGTCGGCCATTCAAGCCTTGATCGCTCAACGTGCACAAGCCAAGTCTTCCAAAAATTTTGCCTTAGCCGACCAAATTCGGCAAGAACTACTTGGCAAGGGCATTGTTCTCAAGGACGGCTCTTCCGGTACAAGTTGGGAGTCGGTCCAGTGATGGTCCTATTATTCTGCGGACTTAATCAGAGCCATTCATGGTAGTTTCTAAAACCATTCTGGAACCTGCTGCTGTCCCGGGCTACTGGGCTGATGCGTGCGCGCACCTGATGAAAAAGGACCGGGTAATGAACCGGCTGATCCCGCAGTTTGGCGATGCCTGCCTCCAAACGCGCGGTGATGCCTTTATCACCCTGGCGCGCAGCATTGTGGGGCAGCAAATATCCGTCAAGGCGGCCCAAACCATTTGGGACCGTTTTGCCCTTTTGCCCAAAAAATTAACCCCCGCCAACGTCCTCAAGCTCAAAGTTGATGACATGCGGGCCGCAGGTTTGAGTGTCAGAAAAGTAGAGTATTTGGTTGATCTGGCTCTGCACTTTGACAATGGCGCTGTCCATGTCAAGGCCTGGGAGGAAATGGACGACGAAGCTATCATTGACGAGTTGACCGCGATTCGCGGCATTGGTCGGTGGACGGCGGAGATGTTTTTGATCTTTCATCTAATGCGCCCCAATATTTTGCCGCTGGATGATGTGGGCCTGATTAATGGAATCAGCAAGAGTTATTTCTCGGGTGATGCGGTCAGCCGCAGTGATGCGCGTGAGGTGGCTGCTGCGTGGGCGCCCTATTGCAGTGTGGCAACTTGGTATATTTGGCGCTCACTGGATCCCGTTCCGGTGGAATATTGAAACTTAGTAGGAGTCTTCGTGGCTAAAAAAACTTTCCTTGATTTCGAGCACCCTATTGCTGAACTGGAAAACAAAATTGAAGAACTGCGCTACGTTCAAACAGAGTCTGCCGTTGATATTTCAACCGAGATTGAGCAACTGGCCAAGAAAAGCCAGCAACTGACCAAAGACATTTACAGTGATTTGACCCCTTGGCAAATCACCAAAATTGCTCGCCATGCCGAGCGGCCCTATACGCTTGATTACATCGGCGAATTGTTTACGCACTTTGTTGAGCTGCATGGCGACCGACATTTTGCAGACGATCTAAGCATCGTGGGCGGTTTGGCACGCTTTAATGGCACGCCCTGCATGGTGCTGGGGCAGCAAAAAGGGCGCGACACCAAAGAGCGCGGTTTGCGCAACTTCGGTATGAGCAAGCCCGAGGGCTACCGCAAAGCCCTGCGTTTGATGAAAACGGCTGAAAAGTTCAAACTTCCCGTTTTTACCTTTGTTGATACACCGGGCGCCTACCCTGGCATTGATGCCGAAGAACGCGGCCAGTCCGAGGCCATTGGCCGCAATATTTTTGAAATGGCGCAGCTGGAAGTCCCCATCATCACGACCATTATTGGCGAGGGAGGCTCAGGTGGTGCATTGGCCATCTCAATTGCTGACCAGGTGCTGATGCTGCAATATTCCATTTACTCGGTGATCAGCCCTGAAGGTTGTGCTTCTATTTTGTGGAAAACCGCTGACAAGGCGCAAGAAGCCGCTGATGCGCTGGGCATTACGGCGCACCGCCTTAAGGCGCTGGGTGTTATTGACAAAATCGTGAATGAGCCTGTTGGTGGTGCGCACCGCGACTACAAGCAGATGTCCTCGTTCCTCAAGCGGGCCCTGACCGATGCCTACCGGCAGGTCAGCGACCTCAACGTGTCTGAGCTGCTTGACCGCCGTTATGACCGTTTGCAAAGTTATGGTCGCTTTATTGACACCAAGGCCAGCGCCAAATAAATTCAGCCATTGGCCTTGTTGACGGAGTTTGCATGACCTCAACAATGGCCAAGGCCATGGATGCATTTGCGCCGAGTTTCCCCTTGGCGGTGGCTTACAGCGGAGGGGCCGATTCAACGGCCTTGCTTGTAGCTTGTCATGAAAAATGGCCCGGCCAGGTCAGTGCGGTTCACGTCCACCATGGAATCCAGGCAGCGGCTGATGTTTTTGAAACACATTGCCGTTCTTTCTGTTCGCAGTTCAACATTCCGTTACAAGTGAAGCGTGTTGATGGGCGGCATGCCCCCGGTCAAAGCCCGGAAGACGCCGCTCGCCTTGCAAGATATAAATCATTTTCGGCATTAGCCGAAGATGGTCATGCTGAAGGAGCTATAAAAAACATAGCGCTTGCTCAGCATGCAGATGACCAAATTGAAACCATTTTGCTGGCTTTAAGCCGTGGAGGTGGGCTGCCCGGACTCAGTGCGATGCCTGCGTATGGGGTCAAGTCCGGCATTTCATACCACCGGCCACTTTTGAATGTGCGGGCAACTGAAATAAGAGCCTGGCTGACAGCGCGCCAAATCGTTTGGGTTGAAGACCCCAGTAATGCAGATGAAAAATACACTCGCAACCGCATCCGCGCACGGTTGCTGCCTGCGCTGGAAGCCACGTTCCCGCAATTTCGCGACACGTTTGCCCGAAGCGCCTCTCACGCAGCGCAAGCCCAGACGCTGCTCAACGAGGTGGCTGAGCAAGATTGCTCTGCGATGGGAATGCCGCCTCTGATCGCGGCACTTCAGGCGCTTAGCCGTGCGCGGCAAGCCAACGTGTTGCGGTATTGGTTACGCAAGGCGTATCTGGCTGTGCCCAGTGCTGCACAAATGAACGAGCTGCTGGATCAAATTTCTGCATGCACCACACGTGGTCACAAGATCCGTATCAAGGTAGCTCAGGGCTTTGTCGAGCGCAAAGGGGCTCAGCTGGATTGGTACAATGCCTAGGTTTTTTGTTTACATCTCTATAAAAAAATGGCACTGATTGTTCATAAATACGGCGGCACGTCGATGGGTTCTCCTGAACGCATCCGCAATGTCGCCAAACGCGTCGCTAAATGGGCGCGTGCCGGCCACCAAATGGTGGTCGTGCCTTCCGCCATGAGTGGTGAAACCAATCGACTCTTGGCCTTGGCTAAAGAATTGGCACCCAGCAAACCAACCGATGCTTACAGCCGTGAGCTCGACATGCTGGCGTCAACCGGGGAACAAGCCTCAAGCGCTTTGTTGGCGATTGCGCTCCAGGCTGAAGGCATGGAGTCGGTCAGCTACGCTGGCTGGCAAGTGCCCATCCGCACCAACAGTGCGCATACCAAGGCCCGTATTGAGTCGATTGACGACGCCAAGGTACGTTTGGATTTACAAGCGGGCAGAGTCGTCATCGTCACTGGTTTTCAGGGACTTGATGAATTAGGCAACATCACGACTTTGGGTCGGGGTGGTTCCGATACCTCGGCCGTCGCCGTGGCTGCCGCCATGAAAGCCGAAGAATGCCTGATTTACACCGACGTCGATGGTGTTTACACCACCGACCCGCGTGTGGTGCCTGAAGCGCGTCGGTTAAAGACCGTGTGTTTTGAAGAAATGCTGGAAATGGCCTCGATGGGCTCCAAGGTTTTGCAAATTCGCTCGGTTGAATTTGCTGGCAAGTACAAGGTCAAATTGCGTGTTTTGAGCAGTTTCACCCCGTGGGACATTGATATCAACGAAGAGGCGGCCTCTGGCACCCTGATTACTTTTGAGGAAGACGAACACATGGAACAAGCTATTGTTTCGGGCATTGCTTTTAACCGCGATGAAGCCAAAATTTCCGTTCTGGGAGTGCCAGACAAGCCAGGCATTGCCTACCAAATACTGGGTGCCGTGGCGGATGCCAACATCGAAGTCGATGTGATCATCCAAAACATCAGCAAAGACGGTAAAACCGATTTCAGCTTTACCTGCAATCGCGGTGATTACGCGAAGGCCATCGAGCTCTTGAAAGAAAAAGTGCTTCCCGTGCTTGGCGCCCAAGAAGTGGTGGGCGACACCAAAATTTGCAAGGTCTCTATTGTTGGCATTGGCATGCGTAGCCATGTAGGCGTAGCGAGCAAGATGTTTCGTGTTTTGAGCGAAGAGGGCATCAACATCCAGATGATTTCTACCTCAGAAATCAAAACCTCGGTCGTCATTGACGAGAAGTACATGGAGCTTGCGGTTCGTGCTTTGCACAAAGCTTTTGATTTAGATGCAGCACCGGTCTAAAAAATGGCCTTGAGTCGTGAGATAATACATTCTTGAAATTAGGAAACGTGACCGAGTGGCCGAAGGTGCTCCCCTGCTAAGGGAGTAGGGGGTGTAGAGCCTCCTCGAGAGTTCGAATCTCTCCGTTTCCGCCAGAACTTAAAAAAAGCCCGCTAACGCGGGCTTTTTTTTGCATCCTGGTGGTCAGGCTGTTCGCTTGTTCTATCTTGTTTCTCTAAGCACCAACGAGCACGGCGTTTTTTCCCACGCCACTACTTCCTCGCGCAGCAGGTGGGCTGATTGGGGGAAGGATTGTGACCAGCTGCTTTTGTAGTCGAGCACATAGCCTGAAAATCCCTCAGTTTGGCGCCCTAGCACCACGCCAGATAAGTCCG
>Ga0129318_10000091_pt1 | contig 10190 bp, 12 predicted proteins | sample CPB1_08_DNA_FD_94475 | JGI IMG/M metagenome (GOLD analysis project Ga0129318, IMG submission 94475) | Freshwater to marine salinity gradient microbial communities from Chesapeake Bay, USA - CPBay_Spr_0.1_0.8_DNA | ecosystem: Environmental > Aquatic > Marine > Coastal | place: USA: Chesapeake...
TCTGGATATGGCTGTGAAGATACAGATTATTTTTATAGATTATCTAAAGGATGTAACTTTCTGAATAACAGATATGTAGATTTCTTGCATCTATGGCATAGTAGAGTACCAGGATGGGAAACTGCGCATGCTAGAAATAAATTATTAGAAGTAGAATTACGTAAATTACCAATAAACGAATATATAGCAACATTATCAGCAAAGAACAAACTAAAATATAATATCAAATAACACCACATTTAGAGAAATAATATTATACCAATGAGAGTCTTATTAAATCAACGTCCAGGCGGAGCATATGCATATATTTCTGACGCCTGGCAAAACGCTTTTCGATCAGTTGGTGTTGTGTGCGAAAGATGGGATGGTACGCAAAACACTTGGCAGAGTTTTGCTCCCTCACTCTACATTGGTGCATCTGGACATAAGCAACCAATACCTGATCATCGTAATTCGTGCAAGGTTGCAATACATTGTAATCCATATGGCGATGTGGACATTCATGGCATTAATGAATCACAGGTTGATATTAAATGGGTACTTGATCAGCACCCAGATGTGGTATTTGGCTATGGATTTAAAGATGATGCTCATTTTTGGTCTAAATGGACTGTGAATTATGGCATTCCATGGGTACCAATGCCAACTGCCGCAGATATTACACTGTTCAATATTACTAATAGACCGAAACTATATGATATTGTATATATAGGTGGATATTGGTCATATAAATCTTCTAGTATTGATAAGTGGTTATTACCAGTGATACGTGAAAATTCAAATTATTGTTTATATGGGTGGGGTAAATGGCCAGCTGGAGTGAAGCATCTTGGTATAGTTAAAGATGAGGATGTGCCAAATTTATTAGCCTCCGCTAAGGTTGGACCATGTATTAGTGAACCACACACTGGATTATATGGGATTGATATTCCGGAGCGCATATGGAAGATTGTTATGTGTGGTGCATTAGCAATACACGATAATATTCCTCGGCTAATAGACCGTATTCCTAGTTTAATAATGGCAGAAAATGTCGAGCATTTTCGATTGTTGTGTTCTTATTATATAAAAGCCGACCAGACTGTTATAGATGAGTGGTGTCGTAGGCAAAGGCATGATGTACTTACAGCACATACTTATCATCATCGTTTATCTGGCTTATTATTTGCACTTGGTTTTGATAATGTTGCCATTAGTATGAATGACTATATTGACAATGTAAGTATTAATAGCGTAAATATTTAGTTGAGTCTATTGTATGGTCTTTGAAATGCAAAATTATACTAAATGATCATTTAAGTTTTGGAGATAACTCCATGCCTGCTTCAGTTGATATTGTACGGTGGACTGGTGGTACCGTAAATGCGCCTGGCGTTAAGAGTGTTATTACTAGTAATCTTACTCGTGCCAATGCCGTAGATGCACATAGTGGATCTGGTGGTATACCTGCTGATACTGCAAATCCAGTACAGATCCCCGCTTCTGGTAGTACAAGTTATAGTTTTTGGGTTACTACTCAATTATTCTATAATAGTGGTTTATCTAGCACTATTAATAATATACGATGGTACGCACCCAATCAGAATATGTTCGGTACTGGTATATTATGTTATGGTAATGTTGCTAGTCAATATGTGCCGTGTACACCAAATGCTGGGAATATTGTTGGTCAGACCGGTGCCCCACTTACCACGGCTGCTAATCAAAATGGTACGCACATTGGATTACTTTATAGCCCAGTTGATGTATTTACTTGGACTGCCGCATCACCACTAATACTTTCTGCTACTGGAGTTACTGGTGGTAGTATAGCCACAACCGGTGTCGGATTTGGTAACTATATGGTATACCAAATATGGATTACATCGTCGGCTGTAGCTGGTACTTCTACTGCGCAGACATTTACATTTAAATATGATGAAACCTAAGTGATCTACAATTACAGGTGACATTATGCCAAAGACATTCAAAGTTGGTGAGAAATATGTTATTGATAATACTGCGGTCCCACAACCAGTTGTGGGCGAAGTATACGTAATTACTAATCAACCAGGCAAAATAATTGGTATGAAACTTCCTTACAAGATTGTTGGTGGATGTTCTCTGGATGGTAGACTTGAACATGGTTTCGGTGTTTGGGCTCATCCTGTAGATCTACATACTGAAGAGGCACATAAATCCGCCCGCCTTGCCGCTAGTGTTCCACAGCCTGTATATTCTGAAGTACAGGAAGTAATCTTTGATGAACTTACTCATGAGGTCAATATAATTGATGCTAAGGAAAAACTCAAGTCAATAGTACCAGCCCCAGCACCAGTTAAGGTTGAACCGCCAGTTAAGGTTGAATTACCGGTAAAGCCTGAAGTCAAGCCTGAAGTCAAGCCTGTAGCTAAGCCTGTAGCTAAGCCTGAAGTCAAGCCTGAAGTCAAGCCAGCTCCAGTGGTTGAGGCCTAGGTCATAAGTTTTACGATCAGTTATTGTGTTAGTAAATAGTATGATTAATTATGCTACCGGTTAATTACGGTAGTTGTATTCTATTACTGGAATTAATATATTGATGTATACATGGGTTGCAATTTATAATAATGGATCATATTTATCACAATATGATCAATCTAGAGGTGTTGAGAATAGTACTGAGCATATTGATCGTGTTAATTTAAGAACGTTTGTCTTACGAGGACATTTGGGTCCAGTTCTGACTATTCATCTTGATCCAGGTGATCGTTTTATGTATCGTCGGCGTGTTGAGATGCAATCTGGTGGGCCTGGTCCTGGGATTGGTCATATTATGATTATCAAAAGGCCATATTATATTAAGCGCATTAAGAATTTGTTTAATGATGATTTGAGTGATGATGATTTTGTGCAGCATGGTTTTGTTGTTATTCAGCCGTTGGAGAATTGGAATATTCCAACGGTTGAAACATTTGGTGATTTTCGGTTTCATCCGTGGTGGTATCCGGTTGAGGAACTATTGGTCGAGAAGCAGCAAGTTGGCCAAAGATAATTTGGTATTATTGCAATATGAGGTCAACTTATGTATAATTCAGTGTTTCCTAAAAAGTTTAAGAGTGTTGGACAGACACCATCTCCTGATGAGATGGTACAGGGCGAATTGATTATTAATACGGCGGATGCTAAATTATACACTAAGGACATAAATGGTGCTATACAACTTATTGCCAGTCCGGCTATACAAGATATTACTATTCTAAATGATGCTGATATTACAGTTCTTGCTGGTTTAGATACTCAGGTTGGTGATATTCCTGTTGGGGCAGGAACTGCGGGGTGGTATAGTTTGGTCCCTGGTCCAGATGGAAGTGTTCTTCAAGTCGATTCTACTCAGTATGGGGTTGGTTTAAAGTGGAGTGTCCTAAGTGATTTTACTGCTTTAGATCCAGACAGTCCAGCTTTTATTTTTAGAGGTGCTAATGGGCAAACTGCTAATATTGCTCAAGTTAACAATTATGCCAATCAAGTCTTAGCAGCTATTGATCCTAATGGTTGGATGTTCTTAGGTAGAACTCAAGCATATGGTAATACTGTTTTTTCGGCTGATGGTAATGAGAGTGCTAACATCGGTATACGTTCACATATAGTGCATGATGTTATATATGATGAAAATATCGATAAGTATGTTTATCTTGGTACAGTTAATCCGACCGTGGCCACAGGATATACTGAATCAGGATCTAGTAATGGTATCCGAATAGATGTATTACGTGGTGGTACATCTACAGGCACATTGCATGAATTAGTAGGGATTCAAGCTAATTATGGTAGTCAGTATTCAAATACAGTACAACCAAATAGTCCAGGCACTACTGCTTATGTTTATGGATTACAATTACAACCATCTAATCAAATGGGTCTAATTCAGGTTTTATATGATCTTTATATCGGTGAACCTATAAACTCTAGTACTCCAGGTAATATCGAAACACATTATAGTATTTTCCAGCAAGATCCAAGTGCACAGAATTATTTTGGCGGGAAAGTAACAATTGGTACAACATCGAACTCGGTGGGTGCAGCACTTCTTGTGAATTCATCAACTAGTAATTTACAAACTTATATTAATTGTAGTTATAATATTACGTCATCACAGAGCGAAGTAAGTACAGGTCTACAGATAGACTTATCTAAGAATTTTTCTGGAGGAGTAAACGATACTGGATCGCTTAGTGGATTGCTTAGTAATATTCTTATTGTAGGTAATGGTTCATTGCTCGGATCATTAATAGGACATAAGTCAAGATATGGAGCGAATCTAGGAACTGCTGGTTTATTAACTACTGTATATGGTTTGCAACTCTTACCACAATGTGCTAATTGTACTGTCAGTACTCTTTATGATTTATATATAGGCACACCTAGTGGATCTAATAGTGTTATTACACATCATTATGCAATTTATCAATCTGATAGTACTGCTATAAACTTTTTAGCTGGTTCTTTAGCAATTGGCGGTACTACTAGCATGCCATTGGCTACAATAAATTCAAATGGTTCTATTGGATTAGCTAGTCTAGCAGATAATGTAGCTACATCGAATAGTTTATATTATAGCACAACTAGTAATAAGTTATGCTATAAAGATCCGTCTGGAAACTTGTATATTCTAACAACTCAACCTTAGTCTGGTGAAGAATAACCAACAATATTGGAATGCATTAATTATGAAAATAACTCTCGCAGATCAATATGGCATGGCTCGTAACCGTCATGGTATTATGGAACGTACATATGATGGTGAAGTTGAATTTGAAATTCGTTCAGCTAAGACTCATGCTGTTTTAGAAGTTATTCGTTGTCACAATATTATTAAGGTCTTTGCTAAAGAGATCTTCGCTCACTGTATCCCATCTCAAGAGGTATGGGATCCGAATTTCAATGGTGGTACTGGTGATTGGGTAGATTCTGGTCTTAATCTTGGACAATATTCACCAAAATATATTATCTTCGGTGCTAGTTATGATGTTAATGGTCTTCCATTAGACACTGCTGATACAAGATTCTATATTTATGATGATGTGAGTCAGTCATATGTGCCACGCGCACTTGATGTTGGTGCCACTTTTAATGGTGGATTAATTAATCCTATTCCAATTGCTGAGCCTGTGCGACCATTGAAGAGAATTGAACGAATTTACTTTGAACCAAGTTATCAACCTGCTGGTGTGCCATTGCTTCAGAGTGATGTTCGTGCAATTAATAATGTTTTAGTACTAGAAACAACATTGCAGCAGGATGAGTACAATGGTTTTGGATTAACTGCTTATGATTACTTTACAATTACTGAAGTTGGCTTAGTTGGTGCTCCGCAGATTGGTCTAGTTGGCAATTGTGGTGTTGATCCACATAGTCTATTTGTGAACGGTAATGCCGGAATTGGATTAGAATGTTCTACTAGTGGTACTGCAACCATTACTCTAACCGCTGCTAATCCACTTAATATGATTAATATGATTCAGGAAGGTGATCAAATAATGATTGTGGCACATGGTGGCACAATCACCGCTAATACATTAGGGCAAGTATCACCTTATTATCTTGTAATTAGTAAAGTAAATGGTGGTAGTGATATTGTATTGGACCGTACACCAGTAGATTTCAACAACGTACCATTGACTGGAAATATTGCAGTATTTCAGGATCAGTTCCGATTATTCTCACATCGTATCATGGTCAGCCCAATTAAGAAGAGCGCTGATTTCGAAATAACATGCAGATGGCGCATATTAATAGATTAATATCATAGTTGTTGGCTTCTTCATGAGTATTTAATGTAGTGATCTTCTACAATTATACTTTAGAAGGAGTCATAATTATGCCAAGTGGTTACAAGATCGATTGGTCGCTTTATGACGATCTAATTCGTATTGAGTTACCGAAACATACTATTGAAGAATTTACTAAACAATTTCTACCAAATATCTCTACTAAAGCTATTGGATCTAGAGCACGTAAACTTAACATACAACCAGCAGCATATAAATGTACTATTGAGCATAAGGCTAAAATTGCTGCATATAATCTTATAGAAACTCCAGAATTGGTAGATCAGATTCGTCAACTTCGTGATATTATGTCTAATAGTCAATTATATAAGCATCTTGGTATAACTCATCCAACATTAATGAGAATTATTAATCGACACAATATAAAATTGAGCAGTGTGGGTGAACAACGTGCTTTGCAACAATGTCGTGATTGTAGTAAAGGTAAGATTCCATGGAATAAAGGTGGCGAATTATCGGATGAGACTAAAGTTAAAATTAGTGAAGCATTGAAAGGCGAAAAGAATGGTCAATTTGGACGTGGAATGACTGAGGAAGAAGTGGTTAGATGGAGAGAAGCATATCAAGCGCGTGGTATCCATAAAATGCGAGAATGGTTGAAGACTGAAGATGGCAAAGCTACATTACTTAAATCGAATATCACTACTAAGACACCAGAATTTGCCGCTAAGATGTCAATAGTAGTTGCTGATCGGATTGTTAATGGTGAGTTTCAACCACATTCTCACCATGTTCATGGTTGGTATGAGTCATCTAAGGCTGGACATGTCTATTATCGTTCATCATATGAATTATCGTATTTCCAATATTTAGATAATAATGACAATATATTAGAATATGATGTAGAACCATTTCGTATTCCATATGAGTTTAGTGGTTCCAGGAATTATATTCCAGACACTTTAATTATATATAACAATGGATCTAGAGAGTTAGTTGAGGTTAAACCGTCAGCTTTATTGTCGCAACCGAAGAATGCCGCAAAGATTATTGCTGGTCGATCTTATTGTGATGTAAATAATATTGTGTTCGTTGTAATTACTGAGGAAGATCTTGAAAGTTTAATCTAAAAGATAGTATTGTGTTTGTAATAATAATTATTTGAGGAAGATCTTGAAAGTTTAATCTAAAATAGGAGATTTCATGAACGCCACAGATCCTAGTCAAATGTTTATTCTGCAGCGATTGCAGAGTATTATGCAAGCCGCTGGGATTCCAGTATCTGGGATGGTAGACTATGGGCCAGATGTCACGCCACGATTTAGAGTAGATATTGATATTACAGGATCAACAAATCCAACAGAGTTAGAAGCAATTGTCGATGATATTCTAGCTAATTTTGATACATCACCAGAAGCCCAAGCAGCATGGAGATTACAACAAGTTCATGTTAATGCTAAAACCGTTATTGTTGGTAATGATGCTAATTCTATAGCTATTAGAGCTGCTCTAAAGGTCTCTTATGCTTCAATGGTTGAGACACGTAACGAAATTAATGCCATTGTAGCATTTATAAATAGCCGATATCCAAGTGCCAATCTAGCTCCACTAGCTAATCGATCATGGGCTGATGTTGTAGCAGCAACACAAGCCATTATTGCTGCTGGGCAGGCAGGATAGAATATGCGCGCAGTAGGATGCCTATTGATTCTGATTATCTTAATAATATTAATTATAATGTTAATACCAAACAGCACTCTAGATGCTATAGCCGATGAAATACGAAAAATTGTAAATCTTATATTACAGGCGATATCACCGCTACTGAAGAAAATTCATACTTAATTTCTTGTATAATTAGAATGTATCTAAGGAGTAGATGATGGATGATACATCAAAAACAGTAGAGAGTATACCGAAAGTAGGTGTCCTACAACGCGTGTTTACCGTAACAAGTAAGCCGCGAGCAATTTCGGTTATGGATACTTTCTTTGGATTAGTACAGGTTGGTGTATCTAGTGGTGTAATTTATATCATTCTTGGACAGCTTAGTAGTTGGGCGCATTCATCATTACAACCTGGTACCGCAGCAATTGTCGCCGCTATGGTAATTGCCATTAAGACTGGTCTAACAACTTATTTTAGTGGACAAGAACCAACCACTACTGTAGTAACAGTTCCAACAGATGTTGCTGGACTTGTGGTTCCGCCACCAGTAGTACCAGACTATCACGGCGTAGAAGCACCACCAAAATCATGAAGTAATACCAAGATCTGTAAAGATAGCTTTCACTCTATGATGATAAGTATGGTTGGCTTTAAAATAGGCTTCACCAGTTCTAGCAATTTTTTCTCGTTCTTTGTCATGTGACCGATACCAAACGAATTTCTCTATAAAATCATCGTAAGTATCATCATAACTTATAAAATGTGCACCGTCAGTAGCTACATCATCCATACCGTTTGGTACAGCAGATCGATTCGCTAATAGAAACCCGCCACTACCTATTGTCTCGAAGAATCTAGTTCCAAGATTAGTATAAATAGTTCGATCAATAAGAATTGCTGACTCATTATAAACTTGATTGAGAAGGTCACCATGTATACCAGTATTTAAATATCCATGGTAATCTTTATTTCTATATAGTTTTGTAATAAATTCTGTTCTAGTAAGACCATGCCTAGTTACACAGTCAGTAGGCCCATGTTGGCCAATGAAAGCCCAATCATGGACCTTGAATAGCGATAATGGCTTATAGATGGCAGTAGAATAAGCAGGCGGTAACCAGCGTAACTTTGACATACCGGGCAAAGCATCAACCACCAATTTCTCTGCAAAATATGTTCTATCAAATAAGTTAATTATTTGCGTTGGAACTATAAAACTAAAATGAAAACTGTCCCACCACCAGAATATACGTGGATGGTAATAAGTTGTTTGAACCCTATATAATGATGGATGAAAATCTATGAAAAAATAAAGATCAAAATCAGTTGGCATAAGCTGCCAATTCTGCCAAGTAAAGCGAGTAACTTCGACATCTTTAGTTTCACGTAACGCATGTTCCCAGAACATATGATGTGCAGTCCATGCTGGTTCCGGATCTCCTATATTACCCCAGATAATCGCGACGCGCATGAACGTACCACCTCCAAAGCAGTCTGAAAATTATCTACAATAATATCAAGACAATCTGGATCTGACCAATCGAAATAAATTGGATAATTATTACCAACACCATGACCATCATTAATGAACCAATAAATTTCGCCACTTGGAGTACTATTATAATAATTGATAGCAAAATTCCATTGATATATGGAATATCTAATATCAGCTTGCCAGTAACCGGCATGCTCTCTATAACCGGCATGCTCTCTAATTGCATAATCCCACGATATATCTGGCGTTAATATAGTATTTCTAATATACTCAATTGCACACACTAGTTGTATCTCAGTTGTTGTCATAATCATACAATTTCAAAATCAAAACTTTAAATAGTATAATTTCTAGAATACTATCGAAATTCTAAGTCAGAGAAATATATGGCTATACTTGCGCCTACAGAATTACCAGTAGTTCTTAAACTAGATAGTAATCCTATTAAGAAATATGTATTGAGTAAGTTGGGTCATCCGATTATTGATGTTGAGTTAGAAGAGTCACAATTTGAAACAGTATTCAAAACTAGTGGTGACTTCATAGCTGGTTATTTTCCGCATGAACAAAGAATGGCTTGGTTTCAGACATCACCATTAGTTGCTACATATCCTATGCCTAAAGATGCTTATTGGATACAGGAAGTAGCTTGGAGTCCAATGATTTCGTCGATACATGATGTTTTCGGGGCCGAAGCGTATTTATTTAACGTGGGGAATGTAACAGGCTTGCAAAATATGTTGCTTGATTTACATCTACTTGCAGCATATCGTAGATTTAGCGCCAAGATCTTAAGTACTGAAGGGTCGTGGAGCGTAATAAACGAAACGGTAGATGGTGGACCAGGTGAGCAGTTAATTAGGCTCTATCCTACACCTAAAGGATCATATCCTGTTGTAGTTGTCTACTATCCAGTAGTGACTCACTTTCGTTCACCAATAGCCCGTAAACTCTGTATGGATATGGCTTTAGCTGAAGCCAAACAAGTACTTGGTGCTTCACGTCGCAAGATTACTGGTATGCCATCTCCAGATGGCGGTAGTATTCAGTATGATGGTGAATCACATGTGCAAGAGGGTATCAAGGAGGCTGAAGATATTCTTAAGCGCGCGATAGAACTAGGCGAGCCCGACAAGGTTTTCTGTTGGTGACTATAATAGTGAATTTATTGCTTTTATAGCCTTTTCACATTCTGTCCATGGCCAAGTCAAGAATACGACACTATGATCTGGATTCTTTCGTACTTCACCACTAGGTATCATTTTGACAGCCGCCTCAAA
>Ga0129318_10000093_pt1 | contig 10111 bp, 10 predicted proteins | sample CPB1_08_DNA_FD_94475 | JGI IMG/M metagenome (GOLD analysis project Ga0129318, IMG submission 94475) | Freshwater to marine salinity gradient microbial communities from Chesapeake Bay, USA - CPBay_Spr_0.1_0.8_DNA | ecosystem: Environmental > Aquatic > Marine > Coastal | place: USA: Chesapeake...
CAACGGTTTCAGCGAACTCAACGACGCGCAAGAGCAAGCCGCACGCTTTCATGCGCAGGTCAACGCCAAAGACTCAGGTGACGACGAAGCCATGTTTTACGACGCCGACTTCGTGCGTGCACTCGAATACGGCATGCCACCGACCGGTGGCTGCGGCATCGGCATTGACCGTCTGATGATGCTGCTGACAGACAGCGCCAGCATCCGCGACGTCATCTTGTTCCCGGCGCTGCGCCGCGAGAATTGAGCGCCATCGGGACGGCCGGGCTGTCATTGAAATACCTGCTCGGCTACCCCGACAACTTGCGCGAGCAAGTGCAAGAGCTGCTCACCGAAGGTCAGCTCGGTGCCGTGTTGCTCAAAAAGTATCCCGAGGCCCACAGCGTGCGCACCGACAAGGCGCTGTACGACTACGTGATGGATCTGAAAAACCGTTTTTTGCGCAATTCAGATCCGCTGTCGCGGGTGATCTTTGACAACAAACTGCAAGTCATCGCGCATGCGCTGGGCACGCACACCACCATCTCACGTGTGCAGGGCAACAAGCTCAAGTCCAAGCGCGAAATACGCGTCGCCGCCTTGTTCAAGGAAGGCCCTGCCGAGTTCCTGAAAATGATCGCAGTGCACGAACTCGCACACATCAAAGAACGCGAGCACGACAAGGCGTTCTACAAGCTTTGCACCTACATGGAACCGCAATACCACCAGTACGAATTCGACCTACGGGTGTACCTCACGCATCTGGATGTGGTGGGGAAATTGGATTGGTCGGGGCGCTGATTTTTTAGGTGTTGCGCTGAGCCATCGCAGTTTCTGAGAGTTGAAAACCAGGATCAGCTGATGGGCATATGGCCTTATCTTAAGATTTCTTTTTCATTACCTCGGTAGATGACAGTGGGCAGCCAAGGATAATTCTCGCCTATGGATTCACTATCTCAAATAGCCCTAGGGACAGCCGTTTCGGTGGCCGTGATGGGACGCCGCACGGCTGTGTGGAAAGCCGCGCTGTGGGGCGCCGTGGCGGGCACGCTGCCCGACCTTGATGTACTCATCGACCAGGGCGACGTCATCCGCAATATGGTGCTGCACCGCGCCGAAAGTCATTCGCTGTTCTGGCTGACCTTGTTCTCCCTGCCTTTTGCCGCCTTGGTCGCACGGCTGCATGGCGAATGGGGTTTGCTGCGGCACTGGTGGCTGGCGCTCTGGCTGGTGCTGGTGACGCACCCGCTGTTAGACGCTATGACGGTCTATGGCACGCAGTTGGCGCTGCCGTTATCCAACCACCCATTTGGTGTCGGCAGCATGTTCATCATCGACCCGTTGTACACGCTGCCGTTGCTGGTCGGCTTGATATGGGTGCTGGTGACGCGTGGCGGGCAACGGGGGCGGCTGGCCAATGTCGTGGGGCTGCTGCTCAGCACGGGCTATCTGGCCTGGAGTTTTGCCTCGCAACAGCAGGTGACGCAGATCGCCCGCGCCTCGCTGGCGCAGCAAGGCATAGCGGTTGAGCACCTGCTGGTCACGCCCACGCCGTTCAACACAGTGCTATGGCGAGTCGTGGCGATCGCGGGGACGATTACCACGAGGGCTTTTACTCGCTGCTTGACGTGCAGCCGAAGATGGCGTTTGACCGCTTTCCGCGTGGCAACGCGCTGATCGCCGAGCTGCAGGACATTGACGGCGTCCAGCGCCTCATAGCGTTCACCAAGGGCTTTTACAAACTCGAACAGCGCGGCAGCCGTTTGTTGATCAGCGACCTGCGCATGGGGCAGGAGCCCACCTACTCCTTCACCTTTGCTGTGGCTGAGCGACGCAGCCCTCCGGTGGCCCTGGCACAACCCGAGCAGATGAGCGTGGCGCTTGATATTCCTCGCAGCCTAGACTGGTTGTGGCGGCGGGCGCTGGGAGAGCAGCTGCCGCCCCCACGCTAGCGGTTACCTCAAGGCACCAAGCCCAGCGCATGCATGTAGGCGGGCTCCAGCATCAAGTCGTCCCAAGCCACGGCGGGCTTGGTGGGCAGCAGGGCTAGGCGGCGTTCTTCGCTGGACTCTAATGGCTCCCAAGTGCCTTTGAGCTGGGCTTGCGTCATGCCGTCTAGCAATTCATCGACGGCTTCCCCGCCGTCTAGGCTTTGGTTGCACAGCAGCACCATGTCGCAGCCGGCGTTCAGTGCGGCCACAGAGGCTTCGGTGTAGCTGACCTGTTTGCCATCGATCAAACGCGCACCGGCCATGCTCAGGTCGTCGCTGAACACGGCGCCGCCAAAGCCGAGTTGGCCGCGCAAAATAAAGCCCAGCCACTTCTCTGAAAACCCAGCCGGCCGCGAATCGACCTTGGGGTAAATCACATGCGCCGGCATGACGCTGGTGAGTGTGGTGTTGAGCCAGTCGTAAGGCGCCGCGTCGTCCGCCAGAATGGCTTTGAGGCTGCGGCGATCAACCGGAATGTCGGTGTGCGAGTCGGCTTTGACGAAGCCGTGGCCGGGGAAATGCTTGCCGCAGTTGCCCACGCCGGACTGCAGCAGACCGTGCATCAGACTCTTGGCCAGCAAAGCGACGATGCGCGGGTCGCGGCTGAAAGCGCGGTCGCCAATCACACCGCTTTCACCGTGGTCCAAGTCCAGCACAGGCGTGAAGCTGAAGTCAACGCCGCAAGCACGCAACTCGGCCCCAAGCACATAACCGCAAGCCGTGGCCGCGTTGGTGGCGGCCATGGCGCCTGCGCCTTCTGCGTCCTTGCCGTCTTTCATCCACATCTCGCCCAAGGCGCGCATGGGCGGCAGGTGCGTGAAGCCATCGGTCTTGAAGCGCTGCACGCGGCCGCCCTCATGGTCAACGCAGATCAGCAAATCGCGGCGGACTTTCTTCATGTCGGCACACAGGGCGCTAAGCTGCTGACGGTTTTCCCAGTTGCGCGCGAACAAAATAACGCCGCCGGTCAGCGGATGCTTGAGCCGCTGGCGGTCAACTTTGGTCAGCGTGAGTCCGGCAATGTCGATGATGAGAGGTGCGTGCTGGCCAGAGGTGTGTGAGGTCATGGTGGGCTTTTCTTGAATGAAGGTTCAGTGATGGAAGTCGTCTAAAAATTTAGCCGGCGAAAGGCGGTGCAGCGGTGTTGCTAGGCTTGTCCGACTGCTCGACCACCACAAAGCTGACCGCGTAGTCGGTCTCGTCTGTCACGGTCACGTGCGCGCTCAGGCGCTGCATCTCAAACCAGACTTTCAGCGCGCCGTGCAAGACGATTTCGGGCTTGCCGCTGCGGGCGTTGGCGATCTCGCAATGCCGCCAAGTCATCGGTATGCGCATGCCCATACCGACCGCCTTGCTGAAGGCTTCTTTGGCCGAGAAGCGCGTCGCCAAGTAACGCATGCCACGTTCAGGCCAGCGCGCACTGCGCTGCTGCCACGTGGCAAATTCAGACTCGCTCAAAATCTTCAGGGCAAAGCGGTCACCGTGACGCTCAATGCTCGTGCGGATGCGCCGGACATCGCAGATATCGGTGCCAATCCCGTAGATCATTCGTCGCGGGCTGGGGTGAAGGCAGCGTCAATGCAGCGCAGGTAGTCTTTGACGGTGGCGGTGTAGCCCAACTCCAACGCGTCGGCAATCAACGCGTGGCCAATGGAGACTTCCAGCACGCCCGGTACTTCGCGCAAAAATTCGGTGAGGTTGTCGCGGTTCAGGTCGTGGCCTGCGTTGATGCCCAGACCGCACAACGCAGCCGCTTGGGCAGACTCGACAAAGGGCCGCAAGGCTTCGTTTTTGTGCAGACCGGGCCAGGCCCGCGCATAGGTTTCAGTGTAGAACTCCACGCGGTCAGCGCCGACCTCTTGAACGGCAGCCATCGCCTCGGGCAATGGGTCCATGAACAAGCTGACGCGCACGCCCAGCGCATGAGCTTCTGCGATGAGCGGCCGCAGGCGCTCAGCGTCGGCCGGGAAAGACCAGCCGTGGTCGCTGGTTGACTGGTCTTCGCTGTCGGGCACAAAGGTGCATTGATCCGGCCGCAACTCGCGCACAAACTCCATCAGGTTATGAAACGGGTTGCCTTCGATATTGAACTCCCGGCCCGGCCAGTCGGCCATCATGGCGGACAACTCGTACACGTCATGGCGTTTGATGTGGCGCTCATCCGGCCGCGGATGCACGGTGATACCGCGGGCACCTGCCATCAAGCACAGATGGGCAGCGCGCAAGACGCTCGGGATACCGAGTTGCCGCGTGTTGCGCAGCAGCGCAACTTTGTTGACGTTGACCGACAAGGCTGTGCGGCCCGTGGTCTGGCCCAGAATAGCGGCGAGTTCAGCTGCGGGCAGCGTGGCGCCGTCAGCAACAACATTCAGTGGCTCGTCACCGGCTACCGCCGCGGCCAATTCTGGCAACGACGGCACGGACGGCAAGGTCGGTGTGATGGGAAGCTCTTTTTTGATAGGCATAGTTCTGGGGTGAAAGTATGACGCTACAGCGCTTGAAGGTCGATCATCATTTGGCGGGTTTTGAGCACCTTCACACCACAATGGTAGTGCAGCAAGGCGCGCAGCTGCGTCTTGAGCTCCGAAACACTGTTAACGCAAGCCTGCACGGTCTCCGAAAAGGTCGAGTGGCTTTCCAACGCCTGCTGCAAGCCCAGCCATTCAGCACCCGACAAACTAACCCGGTCGTCGTCATGGGCTTCGCGCAGCCCGGCCTCAGCCACCAACACATAGCGCCGGTCAAGCTCAAGCGCTTGCAAGGTGGCGGTCTCGGCGTCCAGCGTGGGCAGCAAACCGATGTCGCGCAGCAGCCGCAACTCAAAGGCGCGCAAGGCCACCTGCAGAGTGTCGGCGTTCTGGCTGGCCAGCAGTTGCACTGTGGCGGCATAGGCGTCAAACAGCGCCGGGTGCGGGTCGTCGCGGGCCAGCAAGCGCATCAGCAATTCATTGAGGTAATAGCCGGACAGCAAGCCATCACCCGTCGGCATGACATGACCGCCCTGCCACTCAGCGCTCTTGAGATTGCGGATTTCGGCATCGCCGCCAAACGCCAAATGCAGCAACTGCAGCGGGAGCAGCACCGGCCTAAAGCTCGAACTCGGCTTTTTAGCACCCCGCGCCACCAGCGCCACGCGGCCATGCTGCCGCGTGAAAACATCCAGGATCAGACTCGACTCGCTCCAGTCATAACGATGCAGCACATAAGCCGGCTCATCCGCAATCCGTTTAGCTGCCACGTTTTAGTTCTACGAAAAATAAAGAGATGTTTTTCCGCAGGGCCGCCCCAAGGAAAAATGCGCCCCCTCAGGGGGCAGCGCAGTACACGCAGTGACGAGCGTGGGGGCCTCACTCATAGCCGAATGTTTTGACGCGCGCGTCATCATCCGCCCAGCCGGAACGGACCTTGACCCAGATCTCCAAAAAGACTTTACCGCCGGTCAGGGTCTCAAGCTCATGCCGCGCTTCGGTGCCGATGCGTTTGAGCTTTTCGCCCTTCTCACCAATGATCATGCCTTTGTGACCGTCGCGCTCGACGACGATGGTGGCGGCGACGCGGCGCAGATTGCCCTCTTCTTCGTACTTGTCGATGATGACAGTCGAGGTGTAGGGCAACTCGTCACCCGTCAAACGAAAGAGTTTTTCGCGGATGATTTCTGCTGCCATGAAACGGTCGCTGCGATCGGTCAGTTCTTCGGCGCCATACATCCACGGCTGCTCGGGCAGGTACTTATCGCAAATGCCAAACAGGCGCTCAACGTCACGCGCGTTGTTGGCCGACATCGGCACAAACTCCGCGAAGTTGTGGCGCTCTTGCATCTCCTTGAGCCAAGGCGCAATCTCGGCGCGGCGGTGGATAAGGTCAAACTTGTTCGCAAGCAAGATGGCGGGCGTGTTGGCCGGCAACAAAGACAGAACCTTGGCATCCGCCTGATTGAACTGGCCCGCTTCGACCACAAAAACAATCAGATCAACGTCGTTGACCGCGCCCACCACGGTGCGGTTCAAGGAGCGGTTCAAGGCATTGCTGTGGCGGGTTTGAAAACCCGGCGTGTCGACGAACACGTACTGCGTGGGACCCACCGTGCGCATGCCGGTGATGCGGTGCCGCGTGGTTTGCGCTTTGCGTGAGGTGATGCTGATTTTTTGACCGACCAGCGCATTCAGCAAGGTGGATTTGCCGACGTTCGGCTTGCCGACAATAGCGATAAGTCCGCAGCGCTGACCGACTGTGGGCACAGCAGGTGCGTTGCTGGCCCGGGTCGACATGGCTTGGGTCAGCATGGCTTCAAGCGCGTCAGGCGACTGCGTTGGAAGGTCGGTCGGTGTGGGGGCTTTTTTGCCGTCAGTCATGTGAGTCCATCTTCAGCCGCCTTCAGGCAGCGAGTGTTAAGTGCCGAACGAGTCGGTTCAAGTGCTATCAGGTGCCGAGGGTCTTGAGAAAAGACAGCATGGCTGCGGCAGCGGCTTGTTCGCCCGCGCGCCGCGAACCACCAATGCCGCGTTCAGCACGGCCGTGTTCAACAATCTCGCATTCCACGTCAAAGGTTTGCTGGTGGGCCGCGCCCGAGGTGGCGACAACCCGGTAGATTGGCAAATTCATTTTGCGACCCTGCAGCCACTCCTGCAACTCGGTCTTCGGGTCTTTGCCGATGGCCGGCATTTGCGGCGTGATGTCGACATCCTGAAACAGCCGCCGAACCAAAGCCGAAGCGCTGTCAAAACCTGCGTCGAGGTAGACCGCACCAATCACCGCCTCCAGCGCGTCCGCCAAGATAGAAGGCCGCTTTTGGCCGCCTGATTTGGCTTCGCCCTCACCCAAGCGCAACAGCATTGGCAAGCCCAAGGTGATGGCCAGTTGATGCAGCGTTTCTTGTTTCACCAAGTTGGCGCGCACGCGCGACAAATCCCCCTCGGGCTGCGCCACCAGCCGTTCGTACAAAAGACCGGCAACGGCTAGGTTGAGCACTGAGTCACCCAAAAATTCGAGCCGCTCGTTGTGGTCGGCCGAAAAACTCCTGTGCGTCAGCGCCAACTGCAAAAGTTTAGGGTTGGCGAACTCATGCGCCAGCCGCTTTTGCAGACTTTGCAAAGGCTGGCTGAGCTTGGGCAAGCCAGCGACTGAAACGGTTTCGGGTTGAGCACTCATGACGCGAACTGACAGCAAGGGGCCGACTCAATCAATGGAGCCGATGCGCTTCAGATTGCCGAAGTTCATCCAGACAAAAAATGCTTTGCCGACAATGTTTTTCTCAGGCACAAAACCCCAATAACGCGAGTCCAGCGAGTTGTCGCGGTTGTCGCCCATCATGAAATAGTGGCCTTCGGGCACCTTGCAAACCACGCCTTCGCCGCTGTAGCGGCAATTCTCGCGGAACGGAAAATCAGAAGCCGCCTGGATAAAGGATGGCCGGTCATCATCATTCAGGATGCGGTGCTTATGCGTGCCGGTGCCCGTGAGCTCTTCGAATTGTTTGGTGTAGCGCAGCGCGTCTTCATCAAAAAATTCAGGCAAGGCATTTTTCACCAGCGGCTTGCCGTTGATGGTCAGAGACTTGTTCAGGTAAGCCACCTCGTCGCCCGGCAGACCGACCACGCGCTTGATGTAGTCAAGGCTGGGTTGTGGCGGGTAGCGAAACACCATGACGTCACCACGCTCAGGACTGTTGTTGTTGAGTACCTTGGTGAAGATCACTGGCAAGCGCACACCGTAATGGAATTTGTTCACCAGAATCAGGTCATTGATCATCAAGGTCGGGATCATCGAGCCCGAAGGAATCTTGAACGGTTCAAACAAGAAAGACCGCAAGATAAAGACCACGACGATGACGGGAAAGAGCCCAGCCGTCCAGTCCAGCCACCAAGGCTGCATCATCAGGCGCTCACGCGCTTGGACCACATCAGTCGGGACGGCTTGCACACCGAGCTTGACCAGTTCAGCGTTGCGCTTGGCGCTGCATTGCTCCAGCATATGAACAGCTTGACGGCGTTGCGGCAGAAAGTAAAAGCGCTCAGCCAGCCAGTAAATTCCAGTCACCACCGTGGCCAGAAACAGCAGCAGAGAAAAATTACCATCCACTGCGCCCGTGTACCAAGCGCCGCCGTAGCCCACGAAAGCTGCCAGCACCAAGGCCGTGATTGAACTCATGACACCACCCATTAATCTTCCACCTGCAATATGGCTAGGAAGGCCTCTTGGGGCACCTCGACAGAACCGATTTGTTTCATGCGTTTTTTGCCTGCTTTTTGTTTCTCAAGCAGCTTCTTCTTGCGCGAAATATCTCCGCCATAGCACTTGGCAATGACGTTTTTGCGCAGGGCTTTGATTGTCTCACGCGCTATCACGTTGGCGCCAATGGCCGCCTGGATGGCAACGTCGAACTGTTGACGCGAAATGATCTCGCGCATTTTGGACACCACGGCACGACCTCTGTACACCGACTGGCTGCGGTGAACAATGATCGACAGCGCATCGACACGCTCGCCGTTGAGCAAAATATCAACCTTGACAACATCTGACGCGCGGAACTCTTTGAATTCGTAGTCCATTGATGCATAGCCGCGCGAGACTGATTTAAGCTTGTCAAAGAAGTCGAGCACGATCTCGCCCAGCGGCATCTCATACGTCAACATGACTTGCTTGCCGTGGTACGCCATGTTCTGCTGGATGCCGCGCTTGTTGTTGGCCAGCGTCATGACCGCGCCCACATAGTCTTGCGGCATATAAAGATGAACGGTGACGACGGGTTCGCGGATTTCTTGAATCCGTCCGGCGTCTGGAATCTTCGACGGGTTTTCCACCATCAAGACTTCGCCGCCAGGCATGACCACTTCGTACACAACGCTCGGCGCGGTGGTGATCAAGTCTTGATCGAACTCGCGTTCAAGCCGTTCTTGCACAATTTCCATGTGCAACAAGCCCAAGAAGCCACAGCGAAAACCGAATCCCAGCGCTTGGCTGACTTCAGGCTCGTAATGCAACGATGCATCGTTGAGCTTGAGTTTTTCCAGTGCATCACGCAGCGAGTCGTACTCGCTGGCTTCGCTCGGGTACAAGCCGGCAAACACCTGTGGCTGAATTTCTTTGAAGCCCGGCAGCGCCTCAGTCGCCGCAAAAGCAGCACCGCCCGTGCCGGGCTTGATCATGGTCAGCGTATCGCCAACCTTGGCGGCTTGCAGTTCTTTGATACCCGCAATCACAAAGCCAACTTCACCCGCTTCGAGTGACTGGCGTGCTTCGGTGTGCGGCGTGAAAACGCCGAGTTGCTCGGCGTTGTACAAGGCTTCCGTTGCCATCAACTTGATGCGATCGCCTTTGGCGAGTCGGCCATCCACCACGCGCACCAGCATGACCACACCCACATAAGCGTCGTACCAACTGTCAATGATCATGGCGCGCAAAGGGCCGTCAGGATTTCCTTTGGGCGGCGGGATGCGAGCGATCACGGCTTCGAGAATTTCATCAATGCCCATGCCGGTTTTGGCACTGCAAGGAATCGCATCCGTCGCGTCGATGCCGATCACGTCTTCGATTTCTTGCTTCGCATTGTCCGGGTCGGCTTGTGGCAAATCCATCTTGTTGAGCACTGGCAAAACAGTCACGCCAAGATCAAGCGCGGTGTAGCAATTCGCTACTGTCTGCGCTTCAACACCTTGGCTCGCGTCGACCACCAGCAACGCACCTTCGCAAGCGGACAACGAACGACTCACTTCATATGAGAAGTCAACGTGACCCGGCGTGTCGATCAAATTGAGGTTGTAAATCTGACCGTCAACAGCTTTGTAACGTAGCGCAGCGGTCTGCGCTTTGATGGTTATCCCACGCTCTTTTTCAAGATCCATGGAATCCAACACCTGCGCACTCATCTCACGATCCTGCAAACCGCCGCAACGCTGAATGATGCGGTCAGCGAGTGTGGATTTGCCGTGATCAATGTGAGCAATGATCGAAAAATTTCTGATGTGATTCATCAAAGGAAACGCCTAAGTACTTGAAAGTATTGCGAACAAGGCAGACCCAGTTCGCGACGGACATAAAAAAGGGCGCGTCGGTTTGCGACGCGCCCTGAACCAACAATCTATGGCAACTGCGATAGTTGGAACTTCATTGTAGGCAAAAAGCCGGCCATGCGTCGCTTGGAA
>Ga0129318_10000094_pt1 | contig 10074 bp, 7 predicted proteins | sample CPB1_08_DNA_FD_94475 | JGI IMG/M metagenome (GOLD analysis project Ga0129318, IMG submission 94475) | Freshwater to marine salinity gradient microbial communities from Chesapeake Bay, USA - CPBay_Spr_0.1_0.8_DNA | ecosystem: Environmental > Aquatic > Marine > Coastal | place: USA: Chesapeake Bay...
CAGCCTCACTTTTCTGGGTGCCGGTTCAGTGTCAGCTGGAGAGCATCCCGGAGTCCTGTTGGCAGTGTTTGCATTGGTTCCGATGGCGGTGTTTGACAGCGTCCAGGCTTCGGCCCCAGTAGTTTCGGCTTGGCAGCGGTTCAGAAAGTCGGCTCAAAGAATCAACGAGATTCTAGACCGAGAGGTTCCAGCCGAGATTGCGCCGACTGAAGGTCACGCAACGCTTGCAAGCTTTGAAAGTCTTCGACTAATCAATTCCGCCGCCCGCTATCCAGGCGCTTCAATACCTGCAATCAAGGATGTCAGTCTGGTTTTGAATGCCGGGGAAACCCTGGCCCTTCAAGGAAACAGCGGTTCGGGTAAAAGCACTGTGGCGAATGTTCTCATGAACTTTCTCAACCTTGAAACCGGCGAATACCTAATCAACGGTTTACCGGCAGAGCTTTATAGCAACGACTCGCTTCACCAAACCATCGGCTATCTCGAGCAGAACCCGACCATTTTTATGGGTACGGTGAAGGCCAACCTGACACTGGCCCAGCCAAATGCTTCTGATGAAGATCTGAAGGCCGTTTTGAAGCGCGTTGGTCTTTGGCAAATGTTCGAGTCGCGCGGGGGGCTCGACACCGAACTTGGAGAGCGAGGGGTCTTAATCTCAGGCGGAGAAGCCCAGCGACTCGCGTTGGCGCGTGCGCTGCTGGCCAACTTCCAAGTTTTGATTGTTGATGAGCCAACCTCAAACGTTGACCAAGAGACCGGTGTGGGGCTGGTGAAAGATCTTCTGCAGATTGCCAGAGAGGGGTCAAACCGAGCCATTTTGCTCATCACTCACGACTCTGAACTAGCCCAATTGGCCGACCGAGCTGTGAAAATTTAGCGAATAGATTCTTGCATTAGTCGAAGTCTTTTTTGGAAGGCCTCGTAGTGCTGGGGTTTGCCCACTGGGCCACCGAGTTCAAGCCAGTCGGTCACCACTCGAATACCGTGCAGCGAGCTGAGTGCCCATATTTCGAGCCCAACAAGGTCTGCTGGACTCACTGACTCAAAGCGTATTTTCTTGCCCATTTGGCCAGCGGTAGCGAGCACGAAATCACGCGTGATGCTGGGCAGCCACGCGATATCATCGCCCGGGGCACACAACACATCGCCGCGCCACCACACCAAAGAACTCAAGGCGCCATCGGCAACATAGCCAGCTCGGTTTAGAATCACGGCTTCGCCGGCACCGTGAATGGCAGCCTTTCTGCGCATCTGCTGGCAGAGACTCAAATCCGGGCCTTTAATCATGGGATTTGTTCGGGGGTCTGGCTCTGGGTAGGTCCAGAGTGCGATGGTCTTCTGTAACTCAGGAGACTCTCGCAGGCGAAGAAAGAGTTGGTTAGATGCCACGGCTTCGGAATGCAACTCGAGCCGCGGAAACCATTTGCCCTCAACCGGAATTTTGTTTCTGACTGCTTGGATGAAGGCCGCAATTTCGGTGTCTGAGACGGCAGATGATTCGCGAATCCATTGGCTGAAACGCTCAAAGTGGGCACTGGCCCCGAGTGACCGACCCTCGTCAACCAGCCAAGAGTCGGCAACGGCTAGCGAAGCCTCGCCGGTAGGGTCGCTAACCAAACTCAGAGAGCCATTTTCAAATCGAAAAACCTGTTCATTCTCGTACAAGATTTGGCTCCTTTCTCTGAGTCATTCTTCTGTGCAACTAATCTAGATTATGAACCGAACCACCCAGAACCCGAAGAGCTAGAGAGGTTGCCACTAATGCGACTTTTCGCTGCTTCGCTTCGTGGCTGGGTCTCTCCAGCAGATGCTTTTATCGTCTATTTCGCCGAGGAACCAAATTCATTTTGGCTTGATCGGGAGACTCATCCCACCGAGCGTTTTAGCGTAATCGGAGCCAGCAGTAGGTCTGAAAGAGTCGAGTCCGAATCCTTTGAATGGTTGGCTGTCCAGCTTGCCGATATTTCTAGCTCCGAGAGTTCCATCCCTGAATTGCCTTTTAGTTTTAGGCCGGGTCTTGTCGGGCTGGTGGACTACGAGGCCAAGGCTCACTTCATGCACATCGATCGTGCAGTTGTTTTCGACCATGCTGCCCGAAGTCTTTTTTTCATTGGGCTTTTTGAGAGTCAGAACGAGTTCGACCTCTGGCATCATTCAGCGCTACTTCGGCTGGGGCTTGTTGCCGGCCAAGTTGCCTCCTACCAAATGCTTCGCTCTGGCGGCTTGGTGTCTGATGTGTCGGTGCAGCACGATGAAGTTGAGTACTTAGCAATGATTACCAGCGCGCAAAGGCACATTGCCGCTGGAGACGTGTATCAAATCTGTCTAACCAACCAGATTCGAATGAAACACAACCTCGATGCCCTTGATGTGTTCATGAAGTTGAGAGCTGCAAACCCAGCGCCATACGCTGCCTACCTGCGCATTGGCGAGCTCGAAGTGGTGAGCACTTCGCCCGAGATGTTTCTCAGGGTTGAACCCAGTGGAACACTGAGCACTATGCCAATCAAAGGCACTCGCCCAAGAGATGAAGACCCGTTGGTTGATGAGGCGGCAGCAGTCGAACTTGGTCAAAACCTAAAAGAGCGCGCCGAGAACCTAATGATCGTCGACCTCATGAGAAACGACCTTGGTCGCGTGTCTCAGCCTGGTTCCGTTGCGGTGCCAAAACTCTTTGAAGTGCAAAGCTACGCCACAGTCCACCAATTAGTTAGCACTGTGCAATCGCAGTTGCGAGAAGGGCAGACCGCTGTTTCAGCGCTGCAGGCCGCTTTTCCCGGTGGCTCAATGACCGGTGCACCAAAAATTCGGGCCATGCAAATTATTGACGCACTCGAGGGGTGTTCAAGAGGCGCTTATTCAGGTGCACTTGGCTACTTCGGCTTCGATGGTTCTGCCGAATTTGCCATGACAATCAGGTCAATAATTTTTGAAGGTGACCGACTCTCAATCGGGGTGGGCGGCGGAATCACCTCAGACTCGGAACCTCAGGCTGAGTTTGAAGAAATCAGACTCAAGGCACAGGCTTTACTTCAGGCGCTGGACGCCCCAGACCCTTGGGCAAACAGGTAACCTTCTCTTAGGGATCAGTTCCCGAATAATTCACGAAAAGCGAGCACATGACCGAGCAAAACGCGCCCGAGGCCACTGAGAACGAATACGACGTAGCCGCTATTCAAGACAAGTGGCTGCCAGTATGGGATGAACTTCGCCCATTTGACTCCGGCATTCAAGGCGACCCTCGGCCAAAGAAGTACGTGCTCGACATGTTTCCATACCCATCTGGCGACTTGCACATGGGCCACGCGGAGGCCTACGCACTTGGCGATGTAATCTCTCGCTACTGGGTTCAAAAGGGCTACAACGTGATGCACCCGATTGGCTGGGATTCATTCGGCCTTCCGGCTGAAAACGCAGCGATTAAGCGCGGCCTAGACCCTAAAGGCTGGACCTACGACAACATTGCCCAGCAGAAGGCGTCGATGCGCCGCTACGCGTGTTCATTTGACTGGGACCGCGTTCTAATCACCTCCGACCCGATTTACTACCGCTGGAACCAGTGGTTGTTCTTGGAGTTCTACAACAAGGGCTTGGCCTACCGCAAGAACTCGAACGTCAACTGGTGCCCTAGTTGCCAGACCGTGTTGGCCAACGAGCAGGTTGTTCAGGGCCTCTGTGAGCGCTGTGACACCGTGGTCACCAAAAAAGCTCTTACCCAGTGGTACTTCAAAGTCACCGACTATGCCGACCGCCTGCTGGATGACCTAGACACCCTCGAGGGTGCTTGGCCGGCCAAGGTTCTATCCATGCAGCGCAACTGGATTGGCCGTTCACACGGCGCCGACGTTGACTTCGAGATTGAAGGCCGAGCCGAACCCGTTAGCGTGTTCACCACTCGACCAGACACCCTTTTCGGTGCCACTTTTATGGTGGTTGCCCCAGATAGTGCTCTAGCTGCAGAGATTGCCGCCGAGGCCAGCGATGAAGTGCGTGCGGCTTTCGAGGCTTACCTAGATTTGGTCAAGCAGTCGAACGACATCGAAAGACTTGCCACCGACCGGCCAAAAACCGGTGTCTCGCTAGATCGCTTCGCAATCAATCCAGTCAATGGCGAAAGGTTGCCAATTTGGGTAGCCGACTATGTGTTGGCTGATTACGGTCACGGCGCAATCATGGCAGTGCCTGCTCATGACCAACGAGACTTCGATTTCGCCAAGACATTTGGTCTTCCAATCCGTGCAGTTGTCGACACCGGCGAAGAAGACCCAATTGTTTCGGGCGTTCCAACCACTGGCGAGGGCACCCTCATCAACTCGGGTGAGTTCAATGGCCTAGGCAAAGCTGCTGCAATCAGCAAGATCACCGAAGTGCTGACTGCTGATGGCAAGGGCAAAAAAACCAAGAACTTCCGCCTCCGCGACTGGCTAATTTCGAGGCAGCGCTACTGGGGAACTCCGATCCCAATCATTCACTGCGCCAACTGTGGAGAGGTTCCTGTTCCGGCAGACCAACTTCCTGTGGTGTTGCCTTCTACGGAGGGCCTAGATCTCAAGCCAAAGGGCACTTCGCCTCTCGGCGGCGCTACCGACTGGGTGAACGTAAAGTGCCCTAAGTGTGGCATCGATGCAAAGCGCGATACCGACACTATGGACACCTTCGTTGACTCGTCCTGGTACTTCCTTCGTTTCCTATCTCCAAATTCCACCGAGGTCGCCTTCCCAGTTGAAGAGGCAAAAGCTTGGGCTCCGGTTGACCAATATGTCGGTGGTGTAACGCACGCGATTTTGCACTTGCTATACGCGCGCTTCGTGACCAAGGTGCTCCACGATCTTGACTATCTCGACTTCGAAGAGCCTTTCACCCGCTTGTTGAACCAGGGAATGGTTCTGATGGCAGGCAGCGCTATGTCAAAGTCTCGAGGCAACATCGTTGCTCTCAGCGAGCAGCTAGACGAGCACGGCATCGATGCGGTTCGACTAACTATGTCTTTCGCCGGTCCACCAGAAGACGACATCGACTGGGCAGATGTTTCGCCAAGCGGTTCGGCCAAATTCTTGGCTCGAGCTTGGCGTGCGGCCAACGATGTCAAGAGCGAACCCGGCATCGATTTTGCCTCCGGTAATAAAGAGCTTCGCAAGGCAACCCATACTTTCTTGCGAGACTTCGGGCCACTCATCGAGGGCTTCAAATTCAATGTTGGAGTAGCCAAGATCATGGAGTTGGTGAACGCGCTTCGCAAGGGAATCGATGGTTCAGTCGGAGCCGCTGATCCAGCTGTTCGCGAGGCTGCGGAGACCGTGGCAAAGGCTTTGTCTCTGTTTGCTCCGTATACAGCGGAAGACATGTGGGCGAAACTCGGCCACCAGCCCGGCGTTGCTTTAGCCCAGCTGGCAGAAGCAGATTTGAGTCTCTTAGTTGAGAGTTCGATTGTTGCCATTGCGCAGGTTGACGGCAAGGTTCGAGACAAGTTCGAAGTAGCAATTGACATCTCAGAAGATGCCCTTCGTGATCTTGCACTGAACTCGGATGCGGTCAAAAAGGCAATCGGTGACAAAGAAATTGCCAACGTCATTGTGCGCGCGCCCAAACTTGTCAACATAGCAACCAGATAAATAGTTCTCCACAAGTGAGTCGTCCGTTGAGTCGGCGGGCTCCCTGCGGGTCTAACTTTGCCGAGTGGATTGGCTAAAGGAAAAAACTCGAGAAGCTCTGGCGGGCACTGCTCCGCTCAGCAAGAAACTCTTGCTATTGCTAGCGGCGCTCATAATCGCGGTGGTCTTCGTAATGAGCTCAGTGGCCAACGGAGGAAGCGCTGCGCAACCAGTGGTGGCTGTCGATAGGCCAGCAACAACCACGGTAGAAAACGCGGCCATCTTTGTTCACGTGGTTGGCGAGGTTAAATCACCCGGAATTTACAACCTCGAGGCAGGTTCTCGCCTAGTAGATGCAATTTTCGCAGCCGGCGGCTTTGGCGTCGATGCAGACCAAGCGAGCATCAATTTGGCCCGGGCGCTGAGTGATGGCGAGCAAGTCTTAGTGCTAAAAATAGGCGAAGCGCCAACCCAAGGAAGTGCCGCTTCCGGAGTGGCGTTAATCAGTCTCAACAGGGCTAACCAAGCAGAGTTAGAGACTCTGCCAGGAGTGGGCCCAGCACTGGCGTCGAGAATAATCGACTGGAGATTGGCTAATGGCGGATTCAAGAAAAAAGAAGACCTACTGAGTGTTGGCGGCATTGGCGACAAGTTGTTTGCGGGATTCAAAAATCTGGTGACACTTTGATCGTTTGGGTTTGCGTTGCCGTTTTATGGGTGACTCTGTTCTTCGCAGTTGAGTTCTAAATGAAAAAAATGCTGCTCATGGTCGGCGTTGCACTGAGCCTCGGTCTGTCCTCGCTCTTTATTCAGAGCGCAGCCTCGACACCGATTGCCTTAGATGAAGCGGTAGCCGAATTTCAAAGCAGAGAAGCCTCCTTCGAAGTCATTGGTCAACCAGTCAAGTTTGGGTTTGCTAATAACTATTCGGTCGCCATCAAACTGTTGTCACTAGATGACGAAATGGTTCGAGCGCGGGGGCAACTATCTGGCCCGCGCGAGATTTCGGAGTTCGTTGCCGGGGAGATCTATGTTGCAAATCTAAAATTTTCTCCGGCTAGAAAAGCAACACGGCAGGGTTTTGAGGCATCGATCGGATCGGGCCTTGAGCAAATCAAGTCAGCCACCAGTCTGCCTGCGTTGGCGAGTGCACTTCGAAAGAGCTACCTTCTTGAGGCCGGGGGAGTCAGTCAAAATTCGATTGGCTTAGTTGCAGGCCTAGCCATTGGTGATACCTCACTAATTGACGGTGAACTTTTAGAGCAAATGCGAACCGTGTCACTCACTCATCTGACTGCTGTTTCAGGTGCCAACTGCGCCATCATCATCGGAATGGTCTACCTCTTGGTTTCCCCGGCTTCGAGCCAGTCGGTGGCTGCGCACTGCGTTGTCCCTTGCTGCGTTGATCGGCTATGTGGCGATTGTTGGAACACAGCCCAGTGTTCTTAGAGCTGCGTTTATGTCATCGGTGGTCTTGTTGGCTATCTCACTCGGTCGAAGAGCAACAGCAGGTTCTGCTCTCGGCTTGGCAATTCTCATTCTTCTCATTGCCGACCCGTGGTTGGCAACCGATTTTGGTTTTGCGCTCTCGGCCGCCGCAACCGCAGGCATCCTCTTGCTCGCACCCGAAATCTATTTGAGACTCAAGACTCGGGTGCCCAACTGGTTGGCACTTGGCCTCTCGGTCACAATTTCTGCGCAACTTTTGTGTTTGCCGGTGTTGCTGCAGTTGCAATCAGGCCTCTCAACCTATTCGGTCCTAGCCAACTTGCTAGCCGAGCCACTGGTCGCGCCGGTGACGATTCTGGGCATTTTGGCTTGTCTGGTGGCTTGGTTTGCTCCTTGGCTCGCTTTCGGTCTTAGTTGGGTTGCCTCTCTTGCAACCTGGTGGATTGCCTTGGTAGCAGAGCAGTTAGCCGCCTTTCCAATGACCACAATCAGTTGGGCAACTGGGTGGCTGGGTGCCACTCTCGCGGTTGTCGTTATTGTTGCCACTTTGTTGTGGCTCAGGGCCGAAGCGGCTGGGATGAAAGCCACCGGCGCGCTCACTTTGATAGTGGTGCTGTCAATCACCATCGGCAGCTCCGGAGCCTCAATCGCCAAATCCGCCTCTTGGCCTCCCCGTGATTGGTTAGTCGTGGCCTGTGATGTCGGGCAGGGTGATGCACTTGTGGTCAGATCTGAGAATCAAGTGGCTGTGATTGACGTTGGCAAAGACCGGAAACTTATCGACGGGTGCTTAACTCAACTTGGAATTCGACGAATTGATCTTCTGGTGCTCACGCACTTCGACCTCGACCACATTGGCGGGCTTGCTGGGGCACTTCAAGGCCGTGAGGTTGGGCAAGCTCTAATCAGCCCATTCAACGATGACCGTTGGGGCGCATCTTTATCGAAGCAAACTATTGAACAGTCGGGGGCCGTCTCGAGTTTTGGGCAAGTTGGTGTTCGGGGAAGTCTTGGTCAATTCAGTTGGCGAGTGTTGTCACCTGAACCGAATGCCGCGGGTGCCGAAGATTCGAATGATGCCAGCATCGTAATTTTGTGGCAGAGTCCGCAACTGAATTTACTCACCATGGCAGACCTGGGGGAGCGAGGGCAGATGCGGGTCGCTGGCAGCAGTGATTCCTGGCTAGGCCAAGGTTTGGACTCCGTTCCCATGGTGCTCAAGGTTTCTCATCACGGCTCAGCAGACCAATACCCCGAACTCATTGAAGCGTTGGGGCCAGAGCTAGCTCTCGTCTCGGTAGGTGCAGACAACAGTTATGGGCACCCAACTCTTCGAACTATTGGCCTACTCGAAAAACTTGGAACGCGGATTTTTCGAACTGATCTAAGTGGTGACCTAGCGGTGTCAATTAGCGACGGAGTGTTGGGCGTGAGTGTCTCTGGCCACGGTTAGGCTTGGCAGGTGAATAAGGCGAAGCAGATTGATTGGCGCAACGCGGCGCCGGCTGCCGTGGTCTTCATTTCTGGTCCCGAAGAATTTCTCGCTGGGCGCGCACTCCGGTCAATTCGAGATCAGCTCAAGGCCAAAGATCCATCCGTTGAGATTCATGAGATCGAGGCCAGCGATTACTCTGCCGGCCAACTCTTAAACCTCACTAGCCCTTCTCTTTTTGCCGAACCTCGCCTCGTCATTATTCGCGGGCTCGAAAGATCCAGCGATGACCTCATTGTTGACGGCTTGTCTTATCTTTTGCAACCGACTGAAGACACCACCGTTGTTTTGCGACACAACAGTTCGAGCGTCCGAGGGAAAAAGCTGGTTGATGCAATCAGGGCCTCTGGTGTTGCGACTGAAATTAACTGCCTTGCAATAACCAAGGATGCTGAGCGGGTTGCTTTTGTTCAAGCTGAGTTCTCTGGCGCAAGCCGCAAGATAACCGTTGGTGCTGTTCGAGCATTGCTCGATGCTTTTGCCGACGACATCGCCGAACTCGCATCTGCCTGCGGTCAACTTTTGCTCGATAGCGCCGACAACATCACCGAAGAGATCGTTGACCGCTACTACGGCGGCCGAGTCGAAACTAACGCCTTCAAAGTCGTTGATGCGGCATTAGCCGGCCGATCGGGCGAGGCATTGGCTCTTCTCCGGCACGCATTAAGTTCGGGTTCCGACCCAGTGCCTCTGGTTGCCGCAATATCCATGAAAATTAGGCAACTGGCAAAGATCTATTCGAACAGAAATGCATCTGCGCAGTCACTGGGCATGGCACCGTGGCAGCTTGATCGCGCCAGAAAAGATGTTGCTGGTTGGGGTGAGGATGGCCTTGCGGCCACAATCGAAGCCCTAGCCGATGCCGATGCCGCTGCCAAGGGTGTCGAGCGAGACCCGGTTTATTCGCTTGAAAAACTTGTCCAACTTATTTCCCGCAAAGGCGAGGCCATCTAATGACTAAAAGCTCAAGATTTGGCTTTTTAGGAGTAGCTGCCCTTTTCGTAATCGCGTTAGTCCTTCGGCCACCGGTGGCATCGATTGGCCCCTTGCTCTACGAAATTGTTGCCGATCTAAAACTCGACTCAGTACTCACCGGCATTCTTGCCTCGGCTCCGGTCTTTTGCTTCGGGCTGGGAGCTTTCGCTAGCCCTTGGCTAGTTCGACGATTTGGCGTCAATCGCGCAATGCTCATTGTTTTAGTGGTTCTGGCCGGTTCAGTTTTGCTGCGATTGACCTTTGGTTATGTCGGCCTGCTGTTGGGCACAATCGCTGCTGGGCTTTCAATCGCGGTAGCCAACGTGCTGCTGCCCACCGTAGTTCGGTTGGCGTTCCCGAAAGCTGTGCCGTTAGTCACCGGAGCCTACACAACCCTGTTGGCGCTGTCTGCTAGCTTCGCCGCCTGGGTGGCAGTGCCTTCGAGCCAAGCTTTTGGTGGTTGGCGAAATGCCCTGCTGATCTGGGCTGTTCCAGCTGTTCTCGCGGTTATTCTCTGGTTCCCAAAGACTCGAGGGCAAGAGCTGCACGTTGCCCAGCCAGCTCAAG
>Ga0129318_10000095_pt1 | contig 10014 bp, 5 predicted proteins | sample CPB1_08_DNA_FD_94475 | JGI IMG/M metagenome (GOLD analysis project Ga0129318, IMG submission 94475) | Freshwater to marine salinity gradient microbial communities from Chesapeake Bay, USA - CPBay_Spr_0.1_0.8_DNA | ecosystem: Environmental > Aquatic > Marine > Coastal | place: USA: Chesapeake Bay...
CATGTCCATCATCGCGCGCACCGCAGGCATTGGCCGTTCCGCGCCCGAACTGCAGTGGGACCTGAACTACCTGCTCAAGCTCTGGACCGCCATCGACGGCGCATCCAAAGGCGGCAAAGGTGCATTCCTGATTTACCAGGAATCAAGCTTGGTAATCCGCGCCATCCGCGATTACTTCAACAACGACATCGGCGACATCCTGATTGACACCGATGACATCTATGACCAGGCTCAGCAGTTCATGAGCCACGTCATGCCTGAGTTTGCGAACCGCGTGAAGCGCTACCGCGACGACGCACCGCTGTTCAGCCGCTTCCAGATCGAACACCAGATCGAATCGGCCTACGCCCGCACCGTGCAACTGCCTTCTGGCGGCGCCATCGTGATTGACCACACCGAAGCATTGGTGTCGGTGGACGTGAACTCGGCCCGCGCCATCAAGGGCGGTGACATTGAAGAAACCGCCACCCGCACCAACCTCGAAGCCGCTGATGAAGTAGCCCGCCAGATGCGCCTGCGCGACCTGGGTGGCCTGATCGTGATCGACTTCATCGACATGGAAGAGTCGAAGAACCGCCGCGAAGTGGAAAACCGCTTGCGCGACGCACTGCGCCAAGACCGTGCCCGCGTGCAGTTCGGCACCATCAGCAAGTTCGGCCTCATGGAAATGAGCCGCCAGCGCTTGAAGCCAGCCCTGTCAGAAGGTGCGTCCATCCCCTGCCCACGTTGCGGCGGCGCTGGTCACATTCGCGATACCGAGAGCTCGGCATTGCAAATCCTGCGCATCATCCAGGAAGAGTCCATGAAGGACAACAGCGCCGCTGTGCACGCCCAAGTGCCGGTCGAAGTGGCGTCTTTCCTGCTGAACGAAAAGCGCTCAGAAATCGCTAAGATCGAACTGCAGCAACGCATCAACGTGCTGCTGGTGCCCAACAAGTCGCTGGAAACACCGCATTACAAACTCGAGCGTTTGAAGCACGACGATCCACGCTTGGACCGCATCGAAGCCAGCTACAAGATGGCCGAAGAGATCGAAGACGCCACCACCGTGACGCGCCGTTCGCAAGAGCCTACCAACAAGCAAACGCCAGTCATCAAGGGTGTTTTGCCCGATGCGCCAGCGCCGATCGCGCCAGTCAAGCCAGAAGCCCCGGTGGCCGCAGCCAAACCTGCCCGTAAGGCTGCAGCAGCACCCGTGGCCGCTCCAGCAGCCACAGGCGGTTTCTTCGGCTGGCTGAAAAACCTGTTCGGTGGCAGCGCCACTGAAGCAGCGCCAGCCACCGTGGGCAAAAAAGACGACAAGGCACGCGAAGGCCGCAACGGTGAACGCCGCAATGAAAGCCGCGAAGGTGGTCGCGATGGCGAACGCCGTGAAGGTGGTCGCGATGGCCGCCGTGGTGGTCGCGATGGCCGCCGTGGCGAACGCAGCGAAGGCACCGCAGGCGAGATCCGCGCACCCCGCGAAGGCGGTCGCCGTGGCGAAGGCCGCGGTGAACGCAGTGAAGGCCGATCAGAGGGTCGCAATGAATTGCGCGAAGGCGAAGCCCGTCCCGCACGCGGCGAACGTTCTGAGCGTGGTGAACGCGCAGAGCGGCCTGCTGGCGAGCGTGCGACCCGCGAAGGCCGTCGTGATGGTCGCAGCGACAATCGAAATGAAAGCCGAAGCGAAGACCGCAGCGATGCGCAGCCTGAGCTGAGCGCCGATGGCACCGAAGTGCGCAATGAACGTGCACCCCGTGGCGAAGGCCGCCGTGAACGTGGTGAGCGCGGTGGTGAAGGCCGTCGTGAACGTGGCGAGCGTGGTGGCGAACGCCGCCAGGCAGACACCGTTTCCAGCGATGCCAATGCCCCAGAGTCAGCAGTGATCGCCACCGAAGGGCAAGATGCCAACGCGCCTCAAGAAGGTGGTGCCGCGTCTGAAAACAACGGCGAACGCCGTGAGCGCCGCTCGCGTGACCGCTACGGCCGTGACCGTCGCGAACGCGCAGGCGAGCCACGCCAGGACAGCACTGGCGAGGAAACTCAAGGCAACTTGAATACCGACACCACAGCCGCTGCGCCAGCCGCACAAGCCACTCAAGCCACGCAAACCACTGGTGAAGACCGTCCTGCACCACGCTCTTACTTTGAGCGTGCACAGCAAGCCGCAACCACACCAATGGCCGCAACAGTTGCAGCACCCGTTGCCGCAACCTCTGTTGCCAACACCGAAGCGCCTGCCGCACCCGCGGTCACTGCCCCAATAGTGTCTGCGCCTGTGGTTGAAGCGCCTGCCGCTGTGGCCGCACCTGTTGCCGTCACGCCACCTGCTGCACCCGCTGCTGCACCCGCCGCAGCACCCGCCGCAGTGGCAACCTCACCAGAGGCAACGCGCGCTGGCTTGCCGTCCGTGGCCAGCTACACCCTGCAAATCGACAGCCTGCACCAAGTGGCGCAAGGCTCCGGTTTGGTTTGGGTGAACTCTGACGCAGGCAAAGTGGCCGCCGTTCAAGCCGCCATTTCGGCAGAACCCAAGCCAGTTCGCGTGCCGCGCGAACGCCCACCCGCGGTTGTCTTGAATGAAGGCCCCTTGGTTTTGGTGGAAACACGCAAAGACCTGAAGGACATGAACTTGCCGTTCTGATCCAACCCATCAAGTGCTTGAGCGCTTGACAAAAAAACCGGGCTCATGGCCCGGTTTTTTTTCGTCCGCTCAAAATCGTTTTAATCGCTTTGGCGTCACCGTCTTGAACTGTGGCAAGCCGGCTTTAAGAGCTTTGTCATGCCCGGCTTGACCGGCTATCCATGTGCATCGAGGGCATGAAAGCACCGTCTGCTGGAAGTGCCAGCAACCGAGGACGAGAATGCCCTTCCTTGAGGCACCCAACAAAACCTCAGGGTTGGGCCACCAAGGCAGCCTGTTTCCAGGCCTGCGCTGCCGCAACAGGCTCTTGGCGTTGTTCGGCCAATTCAGCCAGAGCACACCAAGCCCGACGCTTCAAGGCGGGGGTCTGCAAACCCTTGACCGCTTGGCTCAACAGACTTTGCGCCTTGCCCCACAGCTGGTGGCGCAAGCACACCATGCCAGCCAGATACTGTAATCGCGCATCTTGAGGCTGGGCTTGCTGAGTCGCTTCGATGCGGGCCAGCCATTGCCGGGCATCAGGTGCCTGGGCATCTGCCAAACTGGCCTCCATGGCTTGGACCATGCGAGCCAACTGATCGGGCGTCCAACTGGACTGCTGCGACTGCAAAGGTGTCCACAAAGGCTGGAGCCATGGCCTGGCCACCGCACCCGAGCCACCCAAAGCCACAAAACGCAAAGCGGCTTCCGCTGCAATGTCCGGCATAGCGCGTTGCACGGGATTCAAATTGAGCCACCAACGCTCAAGAGCGTCGGCATCGTGCATGTTCGACAACCATGCCAGGATCAGGCCACGCACCAGACTGTCAGCAGTTGACGGCGTGAACGCACGGTGTTTGGCCAGCAAAACAGCTGTGTCCAAAGCCAGCGCGGGTTGCCCCGCCAATCGGGCAGCCTTCAGCTGCATGCGCATGGCCACCACGCGACGCCCGGTCGCATTGGGCAAAGCCTTCAAAAGGCCCAAACTCCCGGAGGCATCACGGTCATCCAGCAACCACCGGGCTGCACGCAATTGAGCCCCATCGGTCAAGGTCTGGCGCTCAGAAACAGCACCTTGTTTGGCTGTTTCGAGGGCTGCCTGCAAATGCGATTGACGCAACACTCGGTCTTGCAACGCGTGTGCCGACTCGGCCGCCATGATGTGCGCCACAGTGCGCAAGGAAACCGCATGGTCTAGCTGAAGGCCAGCGTCGTTCAAATGCGACTCCTTTTCAAGCGCCGTTTGCGCCGCCTTTCGGGCCCGCAAAAACCGCCCGGCCATGAAGCTGCTGATCGACTCGAGCAGCGCGGCGTGAGCAGCCCTTTCTTTTTGCTGCAAGCGCCAGCTGTGTGCGTGCTTGGGCAAAGACAGCAAGGCCGACAAAGCCTGCTGGGCCAACACCACCACCAGCACGACAAGGCCCAGCACCAACAGAACCAAATTGAGTGAGAAGTCGACCCTGTAGGACATCAAGAACAAGGCCACTGTGCCGTTGTTGTGCCAAGCCAGCCATGCTGCAGCCGCAGCCAAAGAAAACAAACTGATGAGCCAAAGAGCTGCGCGCATGCGGTCTTACCTTCCTGCCGCCGCAGTGGACAATGCCGTCAACGACCCTTCCAGGCGCGGCATCTCACTGGCTTTTAATTGGGTTCCGGATTGCTCCAGCAACTGAAGCAACTGGGTGGTTTTGCGCGACGAAGCATCGGCATAGCGACGAACGGTCACGGCGGCAGACGCCAGATCGGCCCGGGCCGCATCTTTTTGGCGTGCCAGCAGGCCCAGACGGGCATTGAGCAATTTGAGCTTGAGGTTTTCGCGCAAGAAAAACCCTTGCTCAGGGGACATCAGCGCGGCTTCAGGCAGCTCGATGCGACTCACCCGCACCAAACCCTTGAGCTGATCGGCAAACTGCATCAAGCCGGCCAGCCACCAAGAGGGCGCAGGCCCGGCAACCCCCTCTTGGGCCACAGACCGGTTCATCGCCACAGTGGGCAATTCCTGATTGGCCAGCACCAAGCCATCCACCAAGGCCACGCCTTCATCCAGTTTGATCAGCAAACCGGGCAAATCAAACACGGCCGTGGTGTTCAATCGTTCCTGATCTTTTTCAAGGGCGCGGAGCACCGGCGCCAATCGGGGCTGTGCGGCCCGCTGCACACGCAACTGCGCCGACTTGAGCGCAGCCAGCAGGGGCTCCATGCTGCCCGTCAACTGCGACTGCTGCTGGGCCATGCGCAACGCCGCTTCAATGTCCACGACCAAATTTTCATCGCGCGACCGCGACAGACTTTGGATCAACTCCTCCAGCTGCCCGCGTTGCAATGCCACCTCGCCCAAGCGGGTTTCCAACAGCGTCAGCCGAGCCGCACTGTCTTTCACGGTTTCTTGTGCCTGCTTGGCCCAGGCTTTGGCTTCCATGGACTGCTGCCCGGCATCGGCGCTTTGCCGCGCCAATTGCTCCTGAATCCGCGACAGCTTTTGCCACAGCAAAACAGACACCAGCAAAGCCAAGCAGGCCACGCTCAAAGCCAACCACCAGCCCCGAAGCACGGGCAGGGAGGTCGTAGCCACAGGCTCGACAAGAGAAGATGCGGATTCGGGCTTGGAGGTCATGTGAGCGATTTTATAGACTCGGCTTGTGCTTCCAGACCTGCGGGCACCGTATCCACCCGCCCCCAGCCCATGGCACACAGTCTTTGGGCAATGCGGGGGTGCGTGGCCAACGCTCTGGCCTGCCCCAATGGCAAGTCAGGGCAAAGCTGCAACAAGTGATGCGCCGCCTCGGAGCTGCTGAACAGCCACCAGCTGCCATCGGTCATCGCCTGCGCAGCCCTTTGCTTTTGGCTGGGCGACAGCACGGGGGTCTGGCGCACATAAGCCACGGCTTGCGTCACCTGAACGCCAGCGTCTGCCAGTTTTTGTGCCAACCAGTCACGCCCGGCCAACTGGCCCTGGGCATCGGCCCCGCGAACAATCAGCACCGAAGCCCGCTCTGTTGATTGCACGCGCCCTGCAACCAACGTCCACAAGGCCTCCGAATCAAACTGACTTGCATCGGCATCGGGCGAATCGATTTGATCGGCTGGCCAACCGCTGGCCAACAAGGCGGCATGGGTGCCAGGCCCGGTAGACCAGGCACGGCAAGCTTGCAGGCCCAGCCCCGCTGGGCGCTCAGCCATGAAAAACCGCACCGCATTGGCGCTCACAAACATCACCGCCAAATGCCGGGGCACGTTGGCCCAAGCGGCACGCAAAGCCGATGCATCGGGCAAAGGGGCGATCTGAATCAGGGGAAGGATGTCGGTGCGAACACCACAAGCGAGCAAGGCCGTCGCCCAAGACTCGGCCTCACGCTCTGGCCGGGTGACGATCACCACAGGGGTTTCAGCCATGCGATTTTTGAAGGGTCAATGCGCGCCAGCCTGGCGCAAAGCCTGGGCCACGCGCAGGCCCAAAGCCTCTGCAGCGGGCAGGTCAGCCACCGGCGACTCGTCATTGGCCATGACCAGCTCAGTCGCGCCCTCCGGTTCGCCCCAAGCGGCACGCAGCTTGAGCACGCCGCCTTCGATGGTGGCGTGGGCCGCCAAAGGCATGGAGCAACTGCCGCCCATGGCCCGGCTCACGGCACGCTCGGCCGCCACCCGACGCCACGACGGCGCGTCGGCCAGCGGTGCCAGCAAGGCGCGCAAATCTGCACGGTCACTGCAAATTTCAATGCCCAAAGCACCCTGGCCTGCAGCAGGCAGCATCTGGTCGGTTTCAAAAATGTGCCGAATGCGCTGGGTCAAACCCAGCCGCTTGAGGCCCGCAGCGGCCAACACAATGCCTGCGTATTGGCCTTCGTCGAGTTTGCGCAAACGGGTGTCCAGATTGCCGCGCAAAGGTTCGATCTTCAAATCGGGGCGCAAAGCGCGCAGCAACACCGTGCGACGCAAACTCGATGTGCCCACCACCGCGCCTTGTGGCAGGTCTTCCAGACGGGCATAAGCGGCAGACACCCAGGCATCGCGGGGATCTTCGCGCTCCATCACACAGGCCAGATCAAATCCTTCTGGCATGTCCATGGGCACGTCCTTCAGGGAGTGCACGGCAATGTCAGCACGCCCCTCCTGCAGGGCAACTTCGAGTTCCTTGACGAACAAGCCCTTGCCGCCGACCTTGCTCAGACTGCGGTCCAGGATCTGGTCACCTTGCGTGGTCATGCCCAGCAGACTGACACGACAGCCCAAACCCTCGAGCAGGGCTTTGACATGCTCTGCTTGCCAAAGCGCCAAACGGCTTTCACGGGTAGCGATCACGATGGAGGGGGCAGAAGTCGAAGACACGTTGAATTTCTCGTTGAATAGGCCTCATCACGATGAAACCAGTTGGTAATTAATAGGGTCCGGGCGATGCTAGCATGAGGTAACGAGGCCACAAGCCTCGACACGCCTCAGCCAAACCACCCCTTCACTGAACCGATTCCGATGAAACAGGCCTCCCCAGACACTCTCGGCGCAACCCAAACAACCCGCACCAGCCAACGCACGGAAAAACGCGACAGCGAACGGCCATTGGTTGAAGACATCCGATTGCTGGGTCGCATCTTGGGTGACGTGATCCGGACACAGGAAGGCCCTGAGGCCTATGAGCTGGTCGAGCAGATACGCAAGCTGTCGGTGGCATTTCGGCGTGATGCCGACCACGAGGCCGACAAGGCCCTGAAAAAACTGCTCAAAAGCCTGCCCGGCGACCGGGCCGTGAGCGTGATCCGTGCCTTCACCTATTTTTCGCATCTGGCCAACTTGGCCGAAGACCGCCACCACATCCGCCGCCGCGCCATCCACGAACGCGCTGGCCACACTCAAGAAGGCAGCATCGATGTGGCGCTGCAGCGCCTGCGCTGGGCGGGCATCACCCCCAAAAGCATCTCGGACATGCTGGCCACCAGCTACGTGGCCCCGGTGCTGACCGCGCACCCCACCGAAGTCCAGCGCAAAAGCATTTTGGATGCCGAGCGCGACATCGCCCACCTGCTGACCGAGCGCGACGCCATCAAGGCCCGCGCTGCGGCCGTCAACGCGGCCAAAGACGCACTCACCCCCAAAGAGCTGGCGGCCAATGAGTTGCAAATGCGTGCCCGTGTGATGCAGCTGTGGCAAACCCGCTTGCTGCGCTTTACCAAACTCACGGTGGCCGACGAGATTGAAAACGCGCTGAGCTATTACGAAGCCACTTTCCTGCGCGAAATCCCCAAGCTGTATGCCGAGCTTGAAGAAGCCCTGCCGGGACAGCCCATTGCCAGCTTTTTGCGCATGGGCCAATGGATTGGTGGCGACCGCGATGGCAACCCCAATGTGACCGCGCAAACCCTGGAACACGCGCTGACCCGCCAAAGCGATGTGGCCCTGCGCCACTACCTGACCGAAGTGCATTTCTTGGGCAGCGAACTGTCGCTGTCGGCCATGCTGGTGCCCTTTGGCCCCGAGATGCAAGCCCTGGCCGCGCAGTCGCCCGATACCAACGAACACCGCCAGGACGAGCCGTATCGGCGCGCACTGACCGGCATGTATGCCCGCTTGGCCGCCACGCTGACCCACTTGACTGGGGGCGAAGCAGCACGCCACGCCGTGGCACCGCAAAACCCTTATGCCAACGCCGAAGCATTTTTGGCCGACCTGCGCGTGATCGAGGCATCGCTGTGCAGCCACCACGCCGAAGCGCTGGCGGCACAACGCTTGCACCCGCTGATCCGCGCCGTTGAGGTGTTCGGCTTTCACCTGGCCACCGTGGACCTGCGCCAAAGCTCGGACAAACACGAAGAGGTGGTGGCCGAACTGCTGACCACCGCGCGGGTGGAAAAGAACTACAGCCAACTCGACGAACACGCCAAACAAGCCCTGCTGCTGGGCCTGCTGAACGACGCCCGCCCGCTGCGCGTGCCGGGTGCCGATTACAGCGCCCACGCCACATCTGAGCTGGCAATTTTTGAAATGGCACGACGCATGCTGGCCAGCTTTGGCAAACAGGCCATTCGCCACTACATCATCAGCCACACCGAAACCGTGAGCGACTTGCTGGAAGTGCTGTTGCTGCAAAAAGAAGCCGGGCTGCTGCGCGGCACGCTCGACGGCGAAGCCCGCAACGACCTGATCGTGGTGCCGCTGTTTGAGACGATTGAAGACCTGCGCAACGCCGCGCCGATCATGCGCGACTTTTATGCCCTGCCCGGGGTGGCCGCGCTGCTGCAACGCTCCGGTGGTGAGCAAGACATCATGCTGGGCTATTCGGACAGCAACAAAGATGGCGGCATCTTCACCAGCAACTGGGAGCTTTACCGCGCCGAGATCGCCTTGGTGGACCTGTTTGACAAACTCCAAGGCAGCCACGGCATCACTTTGCGCATGTTCCATGGCCGTGGCGGCACGGTGGGCCGAGGCGGTGGCCCCAGCTACCAAGCGATCTTGGCGCAGCCACCGGGCACCGTGCGCGGCCAGATTCGCCTGACCGAACAAGGCGAGGTCATCGGCTCCAAATACGCCAACCCCGAGATTGGCCGCCGCAACCTCGAAACTTTGGTCGCCGCCACGCTCGAGGCCACACTGCTGCAACCAACCAAGCCCGCCACCCGGGCCTTTTTGGACGCCGCAGCCGAACTGTCCGAAGCCAGCATGGACGCCTACCGCGCCTTGGTCTACGAAACACCTGGCTTCACCGAGTACTTCTTTGGCGCAACCCCGCTAAAAGAACTGGCGCAACTGAACATCGGCTCGCGCCCCGCCTCGCGCAAAGCCCTCGAAAAAATCGAAGACCTGCGGGCTATTCCCTGGGGTTTCAGTTGGGGCCAATGCCGCCTGACCTTGCCCGGCTGGCTGGGCTTTGGCTCGGCGGTGGCCACCTACCTGGACAAGCCCGAAGCGGCCGAGCGCAAAGCCGCGCTGGCCCTGCTGCAAAAGATGTACCGCCAATGGCCGTTCTTTCGCACCTTGCTGTCCAACATGGACATGGTGTTGGCCAAAAGCGATTTGGCGCTGGCCTCGCGCTACGCCGAGCTGGTCAGCGACAGCCGTTTGCGCAAAAAAATCTTCACCGCCATCGAAGCCGAATGGCACCGCACCGCCGATGCCTTGGCCCAGATCACCGGTGAAAAGAACCGCCTGGCCAGCAACCCGGCACTGGACCGCTCGATTCGCCACCGCTTCCCATACATCGACCCACTGCACCACCTGCAAGTCGAGCTGATCCGCCGCTACCGCGCGGGCTTGGCCGACGAACGGGTGCAGCGCGGTATCCACATCTCGATCAACGGGATTGCGGCGGGCTTGAGAAATACGGGCTGAAGGCTGGGCGCGGGTTGCCGCGCTGATGCATCTGCACGCCACAGGCTGTGGCGTGGGCACTGTTTATGAACAGTCAGGAAGAGAAGTGGTAG
>Ga0129318_10000096_pt1 | contig 9994 bp, 8 predicted proteins | sample CPB1_08_DNA_FD_94475 | JGI IMG/M metagenome (GOLD analysis project Ga0129318, IMG submission 94475) | Freshwater to marine salinity gradient microbial communities from Chesapeake Bay, USA - CPBay_Spr_0.1_0.8_DNA | ecosystem: Environmental > Aquatic > Marine > Coastal | place: USA: Chesapeake Bay...
CGCGGAAGTTCATTTGGAGATACTTTTGAGAGAGTAAAGAAAGAATATGGTAAACCAATGCTTTTTTCAGAATTTGGAGCAGATGCCTTTAATACAGTAAGGAATGAAGAAGATCAAAAATCTCAAGCTGATTACTTAAAAAGTAATTGGAGAGAGATTTATGAAAATGCTGCAGGTATGGGTAAATCAGGAAACTCTTTAGGTGGATTTACTTTTCAATTTAGCGATGGATGGTGGAAATATGGTCAAACAAAAGATTTAGACATTCATGATAACAATGCCTCATGGGCAAATGGCGGGTACGATAAAGATTTTGTAAACGGAGAAAATAACATGAATGAGGAGTGGTTTGGTATTTGTGCTAAAGGAGCAGTAAATTCTAATGGTACCTATCAATTATATCCTCGTGCTGCTTATTATACATTAAAAGAAGTACATGAGTTTAATCCTTACAGCAATGATAATTCTTCGGCTAAACTTACTAATTTTTTTGATGGAATACAGCAAATGGATAAAATCCTAAAAGCAAGAGGAGACAAAACTGCTTTAGACAGTAAAAAAACAGAAAAAATTAGATTTAGTAGATTAAGTGCTGAGTTTTCAAGTTTCAATACTGGTGGTAGTTTAATTACAACTCCAAAAGGCGCAAACCCTAATAGCGCAATTTACCCTAATGAGCTTGGTTTTGATCATACCGAATCCTATTTTGTAGGAGTTGAAGGAAGCCCAGTTTCTAATATGACTGCTAATGTTGAGTTTAATATTTTAGGAAATGTAGCGCTAAACCCTATTGATGAAATATTTTATGAAAACAAAGGTCGCCCTGTAACTTTAACAGGACCTAATGGAGATATTATTTCTCGATCTAACAATCGTGTTGATGTATATAGAGCAAGTTACAAATGGGACGAAAAATTGTTTAATCTGAATGGTTTTTATCGAACAGGGCATTATCACTGGGGTTACGAAGGAGATTTCTTTGGTCTTTATCCTGAGGCTAATTACGGACCTAATATTGATATTTATAATGGTGGAGCTCCTTTTGGACTTGAGTTAGAAGGCAAAAAAGCTTTTAAGGGTTTAAAGTTGGCTTTTGGACCTCAACTATGGTGGGGTGCCAATCCAGCTATTTTACTTAAATATTCAAAAAGCCTTGCTAAATTTAATTTAACAGGGATCATGCATGAAGATATTGAGCAACGTGGTTTAACGGAAAGCTCTTTTGCTATCCCTCAACCAAAAACGAGAAGATTTACATTACATGTGAATAGAAAATTTGGAAATCTATCTCTTGATTTTGGAGGTATTTGGGCTGGACAGCCGCTTAATGGTAGAGATTACCAAGTAATGAGAGAAATAAATGGGGTTAACCAAGCATTTTTAAATCAAGTAGGATCTAAAGATAATTGGGGTGGAAAAATGAAAATCACCTACACTGGCGGGAAAATTAATTGGTACGGACAAGCTACAGCGCAAGGTTTAGTAGCAAATGGAGGTGCTGATCTTACACAAACTTTCACTGGCTGGAGATTAAAAGATAGTGGAAGTGGAAATCAATATAATTTTTTGAGTGGATTAACCTATAACATTGGAAAATTACAAATTGCACCTAACTTTCTATGGCAAAAACCTTTAGAAGGACCAATGACTTCTGATCTACCGGCTCCAGGAAGACCAAGAAACATTGTTGATGATCCGTTTGCAGTAAGAGGTAATAGAGAGCAAGTGGCGGGAGAGATCTTGTTTACTTTTGACCCAACTCCAGGAACATGGATGTATGACTGGGATAATGATCGATCTGAAGATGCGAAATTTGCAATAAGTGCTGGATTTGTTTTCCGTCATTTACCTACATCTCAAGATGCCGCTATTGGTATTTTAGCAAACGGAAGAACTACTTTTGCTTTCCCTGGTGCTGTACCAGCAAAAGATCTTTGGGAATCACAAGCGAGAATTGTGTCTAAATTTAATTCTGAATTAGGTTTTGTAGCTAATATTTATGGTGGACCAGCTCAAGCTAATGGTAGCGATGCAAGAACTATTGACCGATACGGAATGGACTTTAAAATGATCTATAAAAAAATTAAATTAAATTCTTTTGTTAAAATAAACGACTGGGGACCATTTGATTATCATAGAGATTTTAACTTAACTTTTCCAGTACAATTAATGACAGATATCTCTTTTGGAATAGGAAAACCTGATTGGTTTATTTTACCAGGAACTAGAATTGGACTAAGAGGTACATGGCGTTCACTAGATAAATATTCAAATAGATTCTCTCCAACTTTTGTGCCAGAAAACACGTATCCTGCAATACCGGCATTAAGCCCTGTTGGATTCCCTAATGGTCAAGAATGGGAGATTAGAACCTATATTCAAATAAACATTGGTAAATAATAAAAAATATAAAAATGAAAACACATTTAATTATTAAATTAAAGAAAATTGGCTTTGCAATTGCGAGTTTAATATTCATTTTGGCATGTCAAAATGAGGATGAAGATTTGCAGGATCCTAAATTCTCAAAAACGGCAGCAATTTTTATAGATACTCCAATTGCTATGGGGACTAACTTTTACTTTCCATATGGAGCTGGACCAGACAATCCAGTAGGATCAAAACTTAATGCTTGGTCCGTTGATCAAAACGAAAGCTACAAAGGGGATTCCTCTATGCGTTTTGATGTACCAAGTGAAAACGATACCGAAGGAAATTATGCTGGAGGTATTTTTAGAGTAGATGGTGTGGGTCGTGACTTAACTGGTTATGACGCGCTAACCTTTTGGGCAAAAGCTTCTCAAGGTGTAACTATTGCGGAATTTGGTTTTGGAGAAGATTTTTATCCAAATAAATACATTACAACTTTAAGAAATGTAAGTTTAGGTACAGCATGGACTAAATATATTATCCCAATTCCAGATGCTTCTAAATTAATACAAGAAAAAGGAATGTTACGATATGCTGCAAATACTAATGATACAAATGGTAAAGGATATACATTTTGGATAGACGAGCTTAAATTTGAAAAATTAGGTACTATCGGAAAACCAAAACCTACTATTGCTAGCGGGGTCAACAAAAAAGTACAATCCTTTATAGGGATTACAATACCAATTACTGATATTAAAGTAGACTTTAATATGCCTACAGGATTAAATTTATCCGTGTATCCTGCTCCAGGTTACTTAGCTTTTAAATCATCAAATCCAAATGTTGCAACAGTTAACGAAAGTGGATTAATTAATGTCGTAGGTACTGGAGAAGCAGTTGTTACCGCTAATCTTGGAGGTGTTTTAAATACAAATACCAATGAATTTGTTGGTGGTGTAGATGCACTTGATTCTGTAACAATCAATTCACTTGGTAATTTTTCATTACCACCAACACCAACTAGAGATCCAGCTAACGTAATTTCTGTATTTAGTGATTTTTATCCAAGTATTAAAGTAGACTTTTTTAATGGATATTGGCAACCATACCAAACCACTCTTTCGGCCGATTTTTCAGTTAAGGGCGATAACTTTTTAAATTATACAAACTTTAATTTTGTGGGGCACCAATTTGGTAATCCAACAGTGAATTTGAATAATATGACTCATTTACACTTTAATATGTATATACCTAGTTCCGTTCCTTCGAATTTCGATTTCTTAATAACTTTAGTCGATTTTGGACCTGATGGAAACAATGGAGGTGGTGATGATACAAGACAGCAACTATTTGTACCTAATTCCAGTAAAATTAAAGCTAACCAATGGATTACTATAGAAGTTCCTATTACAATGACTACAAAAAATAGAGTTGGGTTAATTATATATGAAAATATTAATATTCCAAGAGGACCTGGATTAAAGAACTTCTACATGGATAATGTATATTTCTATAGAAACAACTAGTAGTTTAAACTTTAAAAAAATAATCATGAATTTGAAAAATAAATTAAATATTAAAAAAATATTTGTCGTAAGTTCTGTGCTTATGCTACTAAGTTGTTCAACTGATCAAAAACAAAAAGTCGTAACAAAAACTCAATTAGTAATGAGCGAGGAGTTTAATATTGACGGTGCACCTGATCCAAGTTTATGGAGCTACAATTTAGGCACAGGATCTAATGGTTGGGGTAACAATGAATTACAATACTATACCGACAGACGAGAAAATATTGTAGCCGAAAACGGGATGCTAAAAATTACAGCCTTAAAAGCACCTTATATGGGTTCTTCTTATACATCTGCAAGGATTTTAACAAAAGGTAAATTTGAACAAAAATACGGCCGAATTGAAGCGCGTATAAAACTCCCATTAGGAAAAGGATTGTGGCCTGCTTTCTGGATGTTAGGTGCTAATTCAGATGTAGTAACTTGGCCTCAGTGTGGCGAAATAGATATCATGGAATACCTTGGAAGCAAACCTACTTCGATGTTTGGATCTGTTCACGGACCAGGTTATTCAGGTGGAGCTGCAATTTCTAAAAGTTTTTCATTACCTAATGATAGATTCGAAAATGATTTTCACATTTTTGGAATCGAATGGGGAGAAAACTACATTAACTATTATGTTGATGATGTTTTATACAACCAAATTACTCCTGCTAATGTAACTGGCGAATGGGTTTTTAACCAACCATTTTACATTATTCTTAATATGGCTGTTGGAGGAAATTTTCCAGGCTCACCAAATAGTGAAACTGTTTTTCCTCAAACTATGATAATTGACTATGTAAGAGTATACCAATAAATAAAATTTGGTACAAGATTTATTGTTAAATAAAATATATATTTGCCTAATTTTTTTTACAAAAATAAGAGAAAAATAAACAGCTAATTTATCAAAGGACCAGCAATCAATTCAATTTGTTTAATAATTAAAAAAATTGTATTGCTTTCCCATCAAAAAAAATCTCACTATGAATTTTCAGAAAAAAAAATATGGTATAGTAATCCTTAGTGCACTAGCATTAAGCTGTACATCGTCTAAAAAAATAGTTTCTACTACAAACAAAAAATTACCCATTGACATAAAAGTGGATTCTGTCCTAAAGTTAATGACATTAGACGAAAAAGTGGGACAACTAAATCAATATAATGGTTTTTGGGATGTTACAGGACCGAGTCCAAAAAATGGTCAGGCAGCAAAAAAGTATGAGAATCTAAAAAAAGGATTGGTCGGTTCTATGCTCAATATCAAAGGAGTTAAGGATGTAAGAGCTTTACAGAAAATTGCTATTGAGGAAACGCGTTTAGGAATTCCTCTTATTTTTGGTTTCGATGTAATACATGGATATAAAACTATTAGCCCTATTCCACTTGCAGAATCTGCAAGTTGGGATATGGATGCAATAAAAAGATCAGCTGCTATAGCTGCAGAAGAATCAGCAGCAGTGGGAATCAACTGGACTTTTGCCCCTATGGTAGATGTTTCTCGTGATGCCCGTTGGGGTCGGGTTATGGAAGGTGCAGGCGAAGATCCTTTTTTAGGAAGTAAAATTGCTGTAGCACGTGTTCAAGGTTTTCAAGGAGATTTCTCTTATAAAAATATTCTAGCCTGTGCCAAACATTTTGCCGGTTATGCTTTAGCAGAATCTGGCAGAGATTACAATACCGTTGACGTTAGCGAAAACACATTACAAAACACTATCTTCCCTCCATTTAAAGCTTCCGTGGATGCAGGAGTTCGAACCTTTATGAATTCGTTTAATGAGTTAAATGGAATACCAGCTACAGGAAATGCCTATTTACAAAGAGAAGTACTTAAGGGAGATTGGAAGTTTGATGGTTTAGTGGTTTCGGACTGGGGATCTATAAACGAAATGATTGCGCATGGATATGCTAAAGACAGCAAACAAGCAGCAGAAATAGCCCTTAATGCAGGATCCGATATGGATATGGAGTCATCGGCTTATGTAGAACACCTATCTCAATTAGTAAAAGAAGGAAAGGTAAAAGAAACCTTGATTGATGATGCTGTTCGACGCGTTTTAAAGGTGAAATTTGAACTTGGATTGTTTGAAAATCCTTACAAATATTGCGATGAAGCCAGAGAAGCAGCAACTGTTGGCAAAGCTGAGTTTCAAGAAGGGGTTTTAGATATGGCGAAAAAGTCAATTGTATTGCTAAAAAATGAAAAAGGCCTTTTGCCTTTAAAAAAATCAGGCCAAAAAATTGCTATAATTGGAGCATTGGCAAACGACAAAAGCAGCCCTCTAGGAAGTTGGAGGCTTGCCGCTGATGATAATTCTGCTGTTTCCGTTTTGGAAGGATTAGAAAAATATTCAGGAAATCAGTTAAGTTTTGCTAAAGGTGCCGATCTATCTGTTGGAAGAACTGAGTTTATTTGGGAAACAAAAATCAATACAACTGATAAAAGTGGTTTTGAAGAAGCTATCGCCCTCGCTAAAAATTCAGACGTCGTAGTAATGGTTCTTGGAGAACACGGATTACAATCAGGAGAAGGTCGAAGTAGATCTGAACTTGGTTTACCTGGAGTACAAGAAGAATTACTAGAAGCCGTTTACAAAGCAAATCCAAATATTATTTTGGTCTTAAATAATGGTCGCCCATTAGCTATTCCATGGGCTGCAGAAAACATTCCTGCCATTGTAGAAGCATGGCAACTTGGTTCTCAAAGCGGAAATGCAATTGCTCAAGTTTTATACGGAGATTATAACCCTAGTGGAAAATTACCTATGACATTTCCAAGAAGTGTGGGACAACTTCCACTGTATTATAATTATAAAAATACGGGAAGACCAACAATGAATGAACCAGATAGTGTATTTTGGTCGCATTTTATAGATCAGAAAAACACACCTCAATTTCCGTTTGGTTTTGGTTTAAGTTATACAAATTTTGCTTACTCTGATCTAAAACTAAGTAGTCCTATTTTTACTAAAAATGGAAAAATTGAAGTTTCTATTCGTATTAAAAACACAGGAAAGGTAAAAGGAAAAGAAGTAGTACAATTGTATATTAGAGATTTGATTGGAAGTGTAACGCGTCCTGTAAAGGAACTAAAAGGATTTGAAATGATTGAATTAGAACCTTCAGAAACAAAAACTGTCACTTTTACCATAGATGAAAAAATGACAGACTATTTTACTGCTAATAGAAAATGGGAAACTGAGGCTGGAGATTTTGTAGTTTTTGTTGGAACAAATTCTAACGAAACTTTAGAAGCCAATTTTAATTACTCAAACTAAAATGAAAACAGCACTGCTTTTTATCTTTGTTTGGAGCGTAACTTGCTTTGCACAAACTCAAAAAAGAACTCTTGTTTGGGAAGATAATTTTAATGGGACAACATTAGATGAATCAGTTTGGAATTTTGAATTAGGAGATGGTTGTCCTAATTTGTGCGGTTGGGGAAATAAAGAACTTCAAACTTATACAAATACCAATCACGAGGTTTTGAACGGAAAACTAACGATTCAAGCTAAAAAAGAAGGAGATTTATTTACCTCTAGTAGAATAACGACTAAAGTTAAAAAAGAATTTAAATATGGTCGCATTGAAGCCAGAGCTAAACTTGCCTCTGGTGTTGGTTTATGGCCTGCCTTTTGGTTACTTGGATCTAATATTTCTAATATTGGATGGCCTAAGTGTGGCGAAATAGATATCTTAGAGCATGTAGGCAAAGAACCTAATTTAGTTTATACAACAGTTCATACCCAAGAAAGCCATGGGAACTCTATAAATACCCAGAAAACTATTTTTCCTACTATTCAAGATGGATTTCATGTTTATGCAATAGATTGGACAGAAGATAAGATTGATTTTTTTGTAGATGAAAAATTAGTTTATACTTATGGACCGGAATTAAAAAACGAAAACAGTTGGCCATTCAATCAGCCTTTTTATATTATAATTAATTTAGCTATTGGAGGAAACTTTGGTGGACCAGAAGTGGACGAAACCATGTTTCCAGAAAGTTTTATTATCGATTACGTTAAAGTTTTTCAATAAAAGACAAACAAAAATTCGCTTGATGAATCAAAAAGTTCTACTTAGGTAGGACTTTTTTTGTTTACTGAAACCTACTAAAACAACTGTTTTTTTAATATAAAGCAAGATAGAATTATTATTATTATTTATAAATAGTTAATTAACAGCGTTTTAGATTAAAATTATCTGTACTTTTACTGTTATAAATTACAATTAATCTAACATAATAATTAATCTAAAAACAACTATCATGCAAACTACTATTAAAAGAGAAGGAATTGTAAAAGCAAAATCAAATGCTGCTCAAGGGTTAAGAGATTTATTTGAAGTTGAATTGAAGGATATTTATTGGGGGGAGAAAGCTTTGGTGCCATCATTAAAAAAAATGTCGCATAATGCATCAACTCCAGAATTAATTCGGGCTTTAAAAAATCATTTGATAGAAACCGAAGAACACATCTCGCGTTTAGAAAGAGTGTTTTTATCTATTGGTAGCAGGGCTGTAGCCAGAAAATGTGATGCTATGGATGGTTTGATGAAAGAGTGCGAAACGATTATGAAAGACACAGAATTTGGTGTAGTTCGCGACGCTGGAATTATTTCTGTTGCACAAAAAATTGAACATTATGAAATTGCAACTTATGGAACTTTACATGCTTATGCAGTTACACTTGGTGAAGAAAAAGCGGAAGAGTTAATTGCACTAACGCTAAGTGAAGAGAAAAAAATTGATGTTGCTTTGACTAAAATTGCCTTAACAACCATTAACATTGATGCGGCTGATGCTGATGACAACTGGTAATTTAAACTCGTTTCATTTTATTTGATTACTATTAAATATAGCCTGCAAATGCAGGCTATATTTTTTTTAAAATAATATTTACAATCTTTACTAAATTTACAAAAAATGAACTTATGTAACTAAAGTTACTGTTCTACTTTAGCTTATAAATTACCTTTGTTCTATTATTATCAAAAAGAATAAAACTTAAAGTTTAAAAAATGAATTTAGAAAACTTAATTAAAGAAAATAAAGGAACAATTGTAGATGTTCGATCTTATGGAGAATTCATGGGCGGAAATGTCTTGGGCTCTATAAATATTCCATTAGATGAAATTATGCAAAGAATAGAAGAATTAAAAAACCTGAAAGCACCACTAATACTATGTTGCGCATCGGGAAATAGAAGTGGGCAAGCACAGCATTTCCTTTCGCAACATGGAATCGAATGTTATAATGGAGGTTCTTGGTTAGACGTAAATTATTATAAATCCAATAGCAATTAATAAAAATGATTAACACACTTAAAAAAATATTTGGTTTTGGACCTAGCGTAAACTATGCCGAATTAGTAAAAGAAGGCGCGATAATTTTGGACGTTCGAAGTAAAGGCGAATTTGCTGGTGGACATATAAAAGGGTCTATAAATATATCTGTTGACACTTTAAAAAGCAACTTGGATAAATTAAAAAATAAAAATAACCCTATCATAACTTGTTGTGCGTCTGGAATGCGAAGTGCCTCAGCAAAAAGTATTTTAAAAGCTAACGGATATACAAAAGTATATAATGGTGGTGGTTGGAGTAGCTTAAATAATAAACTATAATGGACAAGCAAACCCTTTTGACAAATTGGAATTTCATGCGTATTTTGCGTTTGGGAATTGGTATTTATATTGCTATTCAAGCTATAGATACTCAGAGCGCATTTGCTGGTGTAGTTGCTGTGTTCTTTCTCTTTCAAGCCATTACAAATACAGGATGTTGTGGTTCGAACGGATGCGCTGTTCCTGTAAAAAAGAGTAATACCGATAAAATAGATGAAGTAGATTTTGAAGAAATTAAATAATACTTCCTTCCATAAAAATAGAACAACACTGAAAGAGCCCAATTAAATGGGCTTTTTTTTATTCAAAAAATCATTTGTCAAACGCTAAAATAAAATTACATTTGCAACAGTTTAAATTTAACACATAAAATGAAGCCTAACACACAACAATTAAACGATTTAACTATCCAAGTTAGAAGAGATATTCTTCGTATGGTTCACG
>Ga0129318_10000097_pt1 | contig 9948 bp, 7 predicted proteins | sample CPB1_08_DNA_FD_94475 | JGI IMG/M metagenome (GOLD analysis project Ga0129318, IMG submission 94475) | Freshwater to marine salinity gradient microbial communities from Chesapeake Bay, USA - CPBay_Spr_0.1_0.8_DNA | ecosystem: Environmental > Aquatic > Marine > Coastal | place: USA: Chesapeake Bay...
GACGTTGACCGCTGCGAAACCTGGACCCGTTACAAAAACGGCTTGTGCGACACCTGTGCGGCCAACTGCTGCACCATGCCGGTCGAGGTCAAGTTGGCCGATCTGGTGCGGCTGGAGCTGGTTGACCCTTTTGAGGCCGAGCACGAAGACCCCAAGCAGATCGCCAAACGCCTGAGCAAAGCCGGGTTGATCGAGCACTTCAACTTCAAGAACAGCATCTTCAGCTTGGCCCGCCGCGCCAGTGGCGACTGCCAGTTTCTCGATGCCAAGACCCGCCGCTGCACGGTGTACGACAAGCGGCCCAACACCTGCCGCTTGCACCCCCAAGTGGGGCCGCGCCCCAACCACTGCCCTTACGGCAACAAAGCACAGTCGCGTTGAGCGCTCGCAGGTGAGAGAGCTGTCCCCTTTTGCCCAGCTCATTCATGTCATCCAAAGATGACTTGGTGTTTCTCTGGATTTTCAAGCCGAGTCTGTTGTTGATAATCCTTGTATGACAGAAATCATGGGGCACTACGCCGAGCTCATCTCGCCAGACAAGCACCGATTCCGGGCGTTTGTTGCACATCCGTCAAAGCCAGCACGAGGGGTTTTGGTCTTGTTGCATGAGATGGATGCACGATCGGCCAATCGCGATTCAAGTGCCTACCAAAACCCCATGCCCGGGCTGAGTCAGCGCATCAGGGCTTTGGTCAACGAACATGCGGCCAGGGGTTATCTTGTGGTTGCGCCATCGCTCTTTGGCCGTGGCAGGGCGGGGCAACATCATGGCTATAAATACCAAATGGCTTCCATGGGCGAGCAACTGCTGAAGCCTTTGCAGCCCGTTGATTCAAGCCTTGCGATGATGGACATCGAGACTGTCGTGGCTTGGGCCCAAGCCCAGATCCCGCAGGGCAGAGTGGGCATCATGGGCTTTTGCTGGGGGGGCTTGCTTGCTTGGCAAGCGGCGTGCACTTTGCCGCAAGTTTTCGCGGCGACTTCATTTTATGGAGGGGGTATGACCAACCCGGAGGTGCGCAGTTGGCGGCCCATGTGTCCAGTTCTGATCCATCTGCCCTCAAAAGGCGCATTGATGACGCAAGAATCCATGGATGAATTCATCGCTGTACAGCGTGAACACTTTTCGGCGCATGGCCAGACCAGCCCTGGTCAAAAAATGTCCATGGTGCAAATTGAGCAGTACAACGCAGCTTATGGGTTTGATCACGCCGGCAGCCGACAGCACGATCCGCATGCATCGCAATCGGCCAGACTGAAGACCTTTACCTTCTTTGACCGTTACCTCAACGGCTAAGCGTTTCAGAAAGCGGCTTCACACGCTTTCGTTGGAACCAAATGGGTTGGTAAGGCGATCAGTTGCTGGAGCTTCAAAGGCTTTGAATAAAAATAACCCTGTGCTTGTTGGCAACCCAGGCTGATCAGAGTGTCTTGCTGGAATTGGTTTTCCACGCCTTCTGCTGTCGTCTCCAGTTGCAGAGATCGGGCCAGCGCCAAAATACCGGAAATGATTTTGATGTTTTCTTCGCGCTGCATTCCGGCAGTGAAAGACATGTCAATTTTTAATTTTTGAATGGGCATGCTTGCAAGCCGGGACAGAGAAGAATAGGACTTGCCGAAATCGTCAATGGCGATTCGCACGCCTAAACCCATGATGGCCTGAAGTTGACTCGCCAGCTCTCCTGGGCTGATAGAAAAGTCCGTTTCCGTGATTTCGAGAACAAACCCTTCCAATCCGTTTTCATGCTCCGCTGCCAGATGTGAAAGTATCGTCAAGAGACGCTTTCCGGACAGCAACTGAGGTGATGAATTCAAGGCGATCTTCGCGTCAGGAAAGTAGTTTCGGATCGTGTGACTGTCTTTGACGACTTGGCCAAACAGGCTCTGTGTCAGCGGGTCTATGGCCCCAGACTGCTCAGCCAGAGGGATGAACTCAGCAGGACTGACCATGCCCAGTTCTTCGTCGTGCCAACGTGCCAAGGCCTCAAACCCTATGATTTTCCCGGTCAGCAAATCCACCTCGGGTTGGTAATGCGGATGGATTCGACCTTCGCGAATGGCCACGGCCAGCTTGCTATCGACTTTGGTTTTTCGGGAAGTGGCCGTCATCATCTGGGCATTGAGTCATTTGATTTGATTGCGCCCAGATTCCTTGGCGCTCAGCAAGGCTGTGTCCGCATAAATGAGGAGCTCATGGATCGATTGAGAGTGATCGGGAAACAAAGCAGCCCCAGCACTGAAGGTGGCTGTGATGTGCACGGTACCCATGTGATTGACGGTGAAAACAGCCGATTTGAAGACCTGTTTCAACTTTTCCTGGAAAGCAGTGATCGGTTGATGAACATCCAGAACGGCAATGAATTCATCCCCTGAACGTCGACATAAAAAATTCCCAGCGGGCAATTCGGTCTTGAGATGTTGCGCGATTTGTCGAATCACCTCATCGCCTTGATCGTGCCCAAAGGTGTCGTTGATGTTCTTGAAGTTATCCAGATCGATGAACAATATCGCGAAGTTAGCGCCAGCCCCTTTGCTCTGGATATATTCCAGAAACCCCCTGTAGTTGGGTAGGCCTGTCAGCTGGTCTTCATTGAGAAGATCCTTGAGTCTTTTCTCAGCGTCACGAATCGCTCTGATGTCTGAGAAAACAGAAACATGGCCTTGGCTCATGCCATCGGCATCCAGCAAAGTGGACACCGAAAGCAGTACGGGCAACTGGGTTTTTTGCTTGCTTAAAAAATAGGTTTCACCTCGCCATGCACCGTGTCTGCGAACGGATTCAGCGATGGTGGGCAAATCAATGCCGATCTCGTCCTTGATATACAGCCGACCTGCGGGCTGGTTGACCAACTCCTCTTTGGTATAGCCGGTCATGTCGGTCAATGCCGCATTGACATCCATCACCAGCCCCTGTTTGTTGGTGATCAAAATGGCCTCGGCAGCGGTCTCGAACACCCTGGAAAAAACAGCCTGCTTCTGCGTTGCGATTCTTTGCTTTTGCAGCATGCTCTGCAGGGCGGTTGAAACTTTGGAAATTTCATCGCCTGAGTTGTCCATCAAGCTTTCATTGCTGCGCCCTTGGACGGTATCGGATGCCAGTTGCACAAGGTCATCGAGTCGTTGTGTGGTGCGTTCTGAAAATTGGCGTGTCCAGCGCCTGAGCCTGATGAACAGCAGGCCACCAAATGCCAATGAGACCGCCAGACCTGTCATGACGAACAGAAAGGCCGACAAATAGCTTTGCTGGAGTTGAATATGGATGGCGTAGTCATGGCCGGCATCGGTCCATTTAAATTTGAATGCTTCACTGTGTTTAGAAAGAGCGGACGCATCTTGGACAAATGGGATCAGGCTGTAATTGACTTCCAGGTCATCAGGAAAGTTCAAAGTCGCCATGATCCTGTCCAGATCAAGCTGGAGCAAAACCATGCCGATGGTGCTGTCCGTGAAATTGGCTGTGACAGGGACGCTGACCGTCAGGTAATCAGACTGGTCGATGGTCACCAATTCCAGATGGGTCTGGCTGTCCTCGATTGTTTTCTGGATGTTGGCAGGCGTGTCCAAAAGCAAACCCGCTGTGTTGTCGCTCTGAATAAAAAATCTGCCGAGGTAATCCAGAAGGTCAAATTTGTAGTTCTTATGTTGATTGGCTTTTTCCAAAAGAGGCAGGAGATACGAACCCCGTCCTGACGAGTCAGTCAGCCCAGTCCAGACCTCGGGCGAATGGGCCAAGTCGTTGGCTTGCCTGAAGGATGCACTGATTTCAGAATCCAGTCGGGTCGATACCAGCGCCTTGTAGTGCTTGAATTCTTCTTGTTGGTAGAAAAAAATGCCATACACGGCCAACAGCATGCTGATGGATGTCACGCCGAAGATGTAGGTTCCAAACAACCTGAAAACGTCATGGCTGATCTGGGCTTTGAGCGTTTTCAAGCGGACCATGTCAGTCTTGCGGAATCAATTGACCGGAAGGGGTTAATTTCACAAAAAGGACTTGCGATTTGTCCAGGGCATCATGTCGCTGACTTGTGAAGGGCTTGGCGTAGTGCCTGACAGCACCATTGAATGCAGGCAATTTTTCCAATGCATCCCTGACTTTCTGGGGCGATGTGCTTTGTGCGATTTCAATGGCTTTGGCCAGAAGATGGACCGTGTCATAGGCATGAGCGGCCCCAACGGGACTGGGAATCTCGAGTGTGCTTTTCAGGCCGTTGTTTTTTAAGATCCACTCGGCCAGAAAGACGGCACGAGGACGCTTGTTGTTGATGAACGTGAAAGTCTGGATGAAATCAATGCGGACCATCGACAGTTCTTCTTTCACCAGCTCGTGCAATGTGCCGCCCACAGCGCCCCAATGGGCAACCACGGGCAGGCGCATGGGCGGAGTTTGCGTCGCAATTTCCTTGACCAAAATCGCACCTTCTTTTTCATTGCCTACAAACAGAAGACCTTGTGTGCGTGAATCCAGGCACGCCTTGTAATGCTCCTTTAAGGATGCGTCGCCCCAGTTGTACCAACGCACCACCGAGAATTTGGTGGTGTTTTGCGCTGACTTTTCCTGAATCACTTTCTCTGCTGAACGGCCCCAGGCCGTGTTGGGCAAGATGGCGCAGGCTTGCCGGACCATGTACTTTGAGGACAGCCGTTTCATCATCGCTTCGACACCCCAGTCATCCTTGAGTGAGACGCGAAACGAGTAAGAGGGTTTCTGGTCGTGGTCTGTGATGGGGTCTGCTGAACCCCAGACGCTGATCAAGGGGACGTTCAGTCGATGCGCTTCGGGCAGCATTTCCACGCTGATCGGACTGTATTTGCCACTCAAAACGGCGACCAGATCCTTGGTGCCAGCCAGTTGGACAAAATTGTCTTTGCCTCTGGCGGAGACACCTTTGTTGTCAGTGGTCATCAGTTTCAGGGGCCGCCCATTGAGAACGCCCCCGTTGTTGTTGATCTCTTCCATAGCGGCTTTGATGCCCCATTCGCTGACGATGGCGGATGTGTTGGTTTTCACGCCATAGGCATCGTCAAAACCGATCCATACAGGCGGGTTTTGTGTGAGGGCCGGACTCTGAGCCAATGCCTGAGCGGCCCATGCGCCGACAAGAAAAACCAGAACCTGTGCCATTTTTAGCCGGCCAACACACGGGCCAGGCAACGGTGTTGAAAAATGCTTAGCCATTGAACGTTTTCTCCCATAAAGACGAAATGAGCTGCCTGGTAGAGCTGTTCGCTGGGCTCGCCGTCGTGTATCGCCCTGAAAAAAGTTTGCAGATCATGGCGTTGCGCTGTGCTTTGCTGTCGTATTCAAAAGTGGCAGCCAGCAGGGCTTGGTTTTGACGCACGGGTTGGATCATCACGCGACCCACGTTTTGCACTGTCAGGCTGGCCGTTCCTTTTTTGAAAAGGGCACTGCTTGTTTGTGGCATGGCCAATTTGCACCCATCGACACTGGCATCGATGATTTGAACCGGGTAGTTGGACTCGCCATCGTGGGCGACCCCCGTTTCAGCCAAGAAGAACCGCTCTTCTTTTCGCAAGCGTGGGCCCTCAAAACAAAGTAACGCAGCCAAACCGAGGGTGACGACATTCAGCATCGACCAAAACATCGCGATGGGGAAAAATTCATCGTGTGACACCACCGCCAGTTCTGGCACCACGTTCAGCAACAAGCCCATCAGTGTCAGAGCCATGCACCCCAAAATCATGCCGAGGCTGAAGAAATCCACTTGCCGACCATTGGCTGCATCCGACCCCTTTGGGGTCACCTTAAACGGTTTGCCAAAGGGTTTGATGAGCGAGGCCACCACCGTCGGCCCCAGTCTGAAACTGGAAAACAAACCGACAGGCCCCGAGACCAACGGAGAAAAATGTCCCCCGACCAGCCAGCGCATGGCGAGAAAAAATGACAGGAAAACGGGCAGTTGATAAAACACCATGTCTGCTGTGTCCGTGAAATGGAAAGGCAGCCAGCCCAATAGCAAATAAGCCAGGGGAATGGCGATCAACATCAGACGAACGGTGTATTGCGTCAACCAGCTGGTGGGGAAGAACAGGATACGTTGCATGGTGCTCAGGCCCGGACCCAAGGGACCTGCGGTCAGGAACAAAGACTGAATAGCGCCACGACACCAGCGTTCGCGCTGGACAAAGAAGCCTTCGATCGATTCAGCGGCCAGTCCCATACTCAATCGCTCGTTGAGGTAAATCGTTTGGTATCCCTGGCGCAACATCACCAAGGTGGTCAGCAGATCCTCAGTGATGCTTTGCGTGGGGATGCCCCCAATGGCATCGACGGCTTGGCGACGCATGATGCTGCATGAACCGCAGCAAAACGCTGCCTGCCATGCATCTCGGGAGGCGGCCATCTGGTCAAAAAACAAGCGTTGTTCGTCAGGGTAGATTTGCATCAAGCCCAAGTTGGTCTGGATCGGATCCTTGTTGTAAAAATGTTGTGGCGTCTGCACGATGCCAACTGACGGGTCGCTGAAAAAGCCCAATGTGCGCCGGATGAAGTTCTGAGATGGCACAAAGTCCGCATCAAACACCGCAATGAATTGCCCCTGAGCATGTTTCAACGCGTGGTTCATGTTGCCGGCTTTGGCATGCAGCTTGTCTGCTCGGGTCAGATAGCGAACGCCCAACTCTTCGCAAAACGTGCGCAACCAATCGCGCTTGCCATCGTCCAGAACCCAGACGGTTTTGTGCGGGTAGTCCACGGCTGTAGCGGCCACGATGGTTTTTTCCAAAACATCCAGGGGCTCGTTGTAAGTCGGAATGAAAATGTCCACCGCAGGCAGGGGGCTGGGCATCTGGTGTTGATCGGCTTGCTTGCTGCGGGTGTTGGTTCGGCTCATGATCAATAAGAAGACCGCCACTTCGATGCAGGCCAAAACTTCAACGCTCCATACGCCCCATATCCACGATTGCGCCAATAGGCTGTCATCGCTTTCAGTCCACACCGTGCTGACCAAACGCCAGGTCATGTATTGGATGCAGAGCAAGACGGGCAACAAGCACACCATTTGTCTGAGCTTGTGATGGGTTCGAGGGGCGTCCCACACCCACAGGAAAAATCCGGAGACCAACAACAAGGGGATGTAGTCCATGGTCAGGTTCACATCAGGAATGAACTGATTCGGCTGAACCACACCGATGGACGCCATTCACGGGGGACTTTGACGTCCACTTTGCGGCCCGCAAAACACAAATTCTCCTCAGGCTTGCCAAGGTCAGAAGACTGGATCGTGACGAAAATCCTGGCATCCTTTTTTTCCCGTTGCAGTTGCGCGACCAAGGTCACATCCTGCAAGTTGTTGCCGCTGCCCGTGACCGCTTGGATGTGACCCAGCAGCCACTTGGCGCTGCCAATCAGGCGGTATTGCACGGGTTTGCCGATTTCAAAAGATTCGAGGGACGATTCCGGCACCGCCACATCCAGAAACACGTTGTCGCAGGTGATCACATGCGCCAAGTCTGTACCAATGACGACCTCGGTGCCGTTGCCGCCGAATTTTCTCCACAAGACACCGTTGCTTGGCGAATGTATGAGTACCTCGCGGGACGCGGCCATGTTGTCCCTCTCCTTGCGGATCTGCAATTGGACATCCGAGCTGCGTTGCTCGTTCTCGCGCAAGCGCGCTGCGACATCGGTGATTTGCAAGCGCACGTCATCGAGCCGCTGCTGTGTGTATGGAACATCGTTGCGCCCCTCACCAAGGTAGACAAATTGTTTGACCGCTTGCTTCTCGGTTTCAAGCAGTCGGATTCGGGCCTGGTAGATTTCCAGTCGGCTTCGAGTGACCTCTAGTGCGTATTGCGCAGCCTCGTTTTGGGCTGAAGAGATGAAGTTTTCTTTCAAGAGCAAGGTGTTGCGTTGTGCGAGCACTTGCTGTTCACGGATCAGGCTTTCTTGTGCTTTTTTCTCGGCTTGTGCTTGGGCCAGTTGTTCTTCAAGGCGAAGAAATTCGTGCGTGCGGTGGATAGAGACCCGGTTATCCAATTCTTTTTGCAATTGCTGAAGATTTTTGAGGTGTTGCTGCAGGCCTAGGCTTCTTTTAGCCAAGGTTTTTTGTTCCACCTCCATTTCATTGACCGCACTTTCCTTGAATCGTGGGTTGCTGATCCTGACCAATTCCTCACCTTGCTTTATGGGCTGGCCTGGCATTTTTGAAAAGTCGTGCAGGGCCCCTTCGATGGGTGTTTTGATCACCACATAGTGTGTGTTCACGATGGCGTTGATGCTTTGAAAACTGGCCATTGCCGGAACCAGCACCACTGCAGCGATGAAGGCAATGCCCAAACCCATGGCACGTTTTGAGTTTTTCAAAGAGGTCAACATGCCCATGATTCGAAGTGCTTGTTTGTTGCTTTTCAATGCTGCATGGCAGGGTGCATGACCCGATAGCATTCACAGGCTTTTGCCTCCAGTCCCGGTCGATCCAGAACCTCCAATTGGCCACGCGTGACTTCGATCAGTCCCTCTTGGCTCAATTTGCCAGCCGCCAGAGTGACTGATTCCCTGCGTATGCCCAGCGTGTCTGCAATCTCTTGGTGGGTGATTTGAAGCGTGTGCCCCTGGGTTTTGTCTAGGGTGTTCATGATCCAGCGAACGATCTGTTGTTCATTGCTGTGTTTGCTGCTGCAGACGGTGGGCATGGCAATCTGCAAAATCATTTGACGTGTGGTGGCCATCCAGATTTTCAAAAATGAGGTGTCCTGGCTCAGTTCAGTCTGGAATACGCTCAACGGCAATTTGTAGGCAAAACCTGGAAATCTGACACGCGCCCGGCTGAAGTTCTGGTTGCCGCCCATGACGCCACTGCCGACCATGCCTTCTTTGCCGATCAACACAATGTCGGCCGAGGAACCGTCCGAGATGTCGATTTGCATAGCGATGATGGCGCTGACCGGAAAGAAGACGAACTGAATGGCTTCGTGGGGCCTGAAGATCAACTGGTCCGTTGACAAGCAAACCAGTTGAAAAGACGGAAGCAATTTTTCATACTTTTCAGCAGCTAATTGCTCAATCATTGAATTATTTGCTGGACTTAACATTTGGTTTATTTTTTACAACTGTTGACATTATTTTTAATGAAAACCACATTTTCTAATGTGCGCCATCGAACATACAAATTGACTATTTCGTGATAAAAGATAAAAAGTACCCTTATTCGTCCCTGCAAATATTTATTTCAAGCCAGCGCCCTGCGCGGACTGTGTTTTGCAGCCGGTTGCTGTCCAGGAGGGCGGCCGTGTGTTGTCGCACCGACACGCCGCACCGGCAGGCGACATGATGGATTTGTGACGCACTGGCTTTTGCTTCGCTTTGACGGCTTCCGTCAGCTCAAAAGCACTCAGGTTCGTTGCTGATTGATCAAGGAGCCATGATGGGCAAACTACTGACGGCAGGGGGGATTTGCAAACGCAAAGTCAGCGTGGGCTACCGGCAAACCAGTTTGGTGGCCGCCGCGCAGCTCATGCGCGAAGACCATGTGGGTTGTTTGGTGGTGGTGGATGACGCAAATGGCAGCCGCCAAGTGTGTGGGCTGATCACGGACCGCGACATTGTGATGGCGGTGGTGGCCACGGGCCTGGACCCCGAACCGCTGTGCCTGGAGGACATCATGGCGCAGCGGGTGGTGACGGCCAACGAAGCCGACTCCTTGCTGGACCTGATGCGTGCCATGCGCGAGCACGGTGTGCGCCGTGTGCCTGTGGTCGGCTTGCAGGATGAGTTGATGGGCATGGTCACGATGGACGATGTGCTCAAACTGCTCGCTCAGGAAATGAACATGCTCGTCGGAGCCATGGGTGCGGGCATCCAAATGGAGCGCATGCGCCGTCAGTGACCTCGGTGGGTTGCAATCTGCAATCTGCAATCTGCAATCTGCAATAGGCCTTGTCTTATGGTTGCCTCGTCGATGGACGCCTGCAAGGCGCTTGACTGGC
>Ga0129318_10000098_pt1 | contig 9906 bp, 10 predicted proteins | sample CPB1_08_DNA_FD_94475 | JGI IMG/M metagenome (GOLD analysis project Ga0129318, IMG submission 94475) | Freshwater to marine salinity gradient microbial communities from Chesapeake Bay, USA - CPBay_Spr_0.1_0.8_DNA | ecosystem: Environmental > Aquatic > Marine > Coastal | place: USA: Chesapeake Bay...
CGAGGGCGGCACATCGGTGGAGTTGCACGCCAGCCACGCGGTGGCTTTGCCGCCGCTGAATGCCAGCTTGGCGCAAGATTTGGTGCAACGCAGCCAGCTTGGAAAAATGCTCGGCGGCTACCGTGGCAAACCAGCGGCGAACCAAGCAGCTTTGCTGGACACCTTGTTAAAGGTCTCGCTGCTGGCCTGTGATATGGCGCAGGTGGCCGAGCTCGACATGAATCCTTTGCTGATAGACGCCGACGGTGTGCTGACGGTGGATTCACGCGTGCGCATCAAAATCAGTACCGTGCGCGACGGGGCACACTTGGCGATTCGGCCTTATCCGGCAGCGCTAGAAGAGCAGATTCATTTGGCAGGAAGAAATCTGCTGCTGCGCCCGATTCGGCCTGATGACGGCGGTCTGCTTCAGATTTTTTACGCGGACGCCACGCCGGCCGACATGCGCTTGCGTTTTTTCATGGTCAGGCGCGAAGTTCCACACTCTGAATTGGCGCGCTACAGCCAGATTGATTACGACCGTGAGATGACCTTCATTGCCTTGAGCGAATCAGCGACTGGTGAGCCCCGCATGCTGGGCGAGGTGCGTGCTGTTTGCGCCCCCGACAACATCCGGGCTGAGTTCGCCATTCAGGTGGCAACGCGCTGGCAGGGCAGGGGACTTGGCCACTTGTTGCTGGACAAACTGCTGCGCTACTTGCGAGCCCGCGGCACCATCGAAGTGATCGGTGAGTGCATGCTTGAGAACTTGAGCGTCGCGTCCCTCGCGCGGCATGCGGGATTTACCGTGGAACCGGGTAGTTCAGCCGATGTGGTGTCCATGCGCATGGTGCTCAATCCGCAAAACTTGGAAAAGTCATGACCCGTTTCCACCACATTCTCGTGCCTGTCGATGGCAGTTCGACTTCTGACAAGGCGCTTGATGAAGCTATTCGGTTGGCCGTTTTCAGTGGCGCCAAAATCAACTTGATGCATGTCATCGACGATCTCAGTCACCTCACGGGTTTTGAGCCAGCGACTGACTACGTCCAGCAGATGATTCCCTTGATGCGCGCCGCCGGCGAAGAACTGCTGGCCAAAGCAGGTGAGAAGGTCTTGGCCCAAGGCCTGCAAGTTGAATGCGTGCTGATCGCAGAGGGCCCTGGCCGCGTTTTTGAGCATGTGGCTGAACAAGCGCACATGAGCCAGGCCGATTTAATCGTGCTGGGATCACACGGCCGGCGCGGCGTTAAGCGGGTGCTGCTGGGCAGCGATGCTGAGCAAATTATTCGCCACTCACCCGTGCCAGTGTTGGTGGTTCGGGGCCGTGATGAGGCTGAGGCCTGAGTCAGTGCATTGGGTTGTCGGTTGAAGCCGCACGTGCGACGATTTCTTGGCGGACATGTTGCACATGTGCAGCGCCAGCTGCTTCAGCCTCGTCTTCGCGTCCTGCCCGAACAGACGCTGCCATTTTCCCGTAGTCACGCAGACGAATCTTTTGCAGTGCGGGCAGCTGGTGTTGCGCATAGACGATAGGCATTTGAATCGTCGGAAATAAGCGCTGGAGTTCGCGGTTGCCGCCCATGTCCAGCAAGCAGCGGTAAAAGCGGCGGCGAGCTTTGGTAAAGGCGGTTGCATCGTTGGCGGCATCAGCAGCTTTCAACGCCTTCAGGCTGTCGCTCAAGATTGATTTCAGATCCGTGGTCGCAGCACCTCTAGCCGCAGCTCGCACCAACAAACCCGTCATGCGTTCGGCAACTTCGAGCACGTCTAGGGTTTCTTGCAGGGACAGTGATCGAATGGCCGCGCCTTTGTGGCGGTGCAGTTCCACAATCCCTTCAGCCGCTAAACGCTGCAAGGCTTCGCGCACCGAGTTGCGGCCGACACCAAACTGCTCGGCTAAATCAACTTCCACCAGTCGCTGCGCAGGTACAAATTTTTGGAATTCCAAACCGTTCACAATGCCAAAGAAGACGAGGTCGGAGGCGCTCACTGGCTCTTTCACGTTCACTGGCACGGTAGCTGACGGCATATGACCCTTTGGTGGTGTGACTTCATAGCCTTGATTGTCAATCAATCAGATCCCCTATTGTTGTCGATTAAATTGTCCTACAATATTTCGATGCACACAAAGCGACAGGTTTCCACATGACGGCAAACTCAGCTCAGTTCTCGACACAGCTTTCGGTTTCACTTTTGGGTAAGCGCGCCTTGGTAACGGGCGCGTCCAGCGGCTTGGGTGCGCACTTCGCACAGTTACTCGCCAGTCAGGGCGCTGACTTGGTGTTGGTGGCTAGGCGGGTTGAGGCGCTGGAGAATGTCGCAGCAAAAGTCCGTGCCCACGGGCATTTTGTCGAGACCATCGCTCTTGATGTGAACGACATTGCCTCACGCGATCAGCTTGCCGATGCTGCGGGTCCGGTTGATATTCTCATCAACAACGCCGGTGTTGTGCGTGAAGGTGCTGCGCTGACGCACACCGAGAACGACTGGGACACGGTGCTGGACACCAATCTCAAGGCCATGTTTTTTGTGGCGCAAGCTTTGGCGCCAGGTATGCGCGAACGGGGTCACGGGTGCATCGTCAACGTGGCTTCGATTTTGGGCCTGCGCCAAGCGGGTGGGGTTGTTTCCTATGCGGTATCCAAGGCGGGGGTGATTCAGCTGACCAAGTCACTGGCGCTGGAATGGGCGCGTTACGGCATCCGCGTCAACGCGATTGCACCTGGCTATATTGAAACCGAACTGAATCAAGAATTTTGGGTTACTGATGCAGGTAAAGCATTGATTAAACGCATTCCACAACGCCGCCTTGGACAACTGTCAGACCTTGATGGACCGATGCTTTTATTGGTGTCTGATGCTTCCCGCTACATGACCGGCGCTGTGCTGGCTGTTGATGGCGGCCATCTTGTCAGCAGTTTGTGACTGCTCAGTCTTGCTCTACTCATTGACATCTCAAGGACACACCATGCACACGCCCAGCCCTACTGAACGCAGCCGAATTTTGGCTGACCGTGTCGAAGCCTTTGTTCGCGAAACTGTCATTCCCTACGAAGGTGATGCACGCTGCACCCCACATGGACCCAGCGAGGAACTGGTGCTTGAGTTGCGAGCCAAAGCACGTGCTGTCGGCTTGATGACCCCGCACATCTTGCCCGATGGCAGTCACCTCAGCCAGCTTGAAACTGCTGCGGTGCTGAAGCGTTCAGGTTTGTCACCGTTGGGTCCAGTGGCCGTCAACACCATGGCGCCAGACGAGGGCAATATGTTTTTGCTGGGCAAAATTGGCACAGCGCGGCAGAAGCAACATTTTCTGGAACCGCTGATAAGCGGCAAGGCTCGCTCCTCCTTTTTCATGACTGAACCGGCCTCAGAAGGTGGGGCAGGGTCTGACCCTTCGATGCTGCAAACCACGGCAGTGCAAGACGGCGATGATTGGTTGATCAACGGTCGCAAGATGTTCATTACCGGCGCCCAAGGTGCTTCGGTTGGCATTGTGATGGCGCGCACAGGCAGTGCTGACAAGGCGCAAGCAACGATGTTCTTGATCGATTTGCCAAATCCAGCTGTGCGTATTGAACGGATTCTGGACACCATGGACAGTTCCATGCCCGGAGGGCATGCGCAGGTTATTTTTGATCAGCTTCGGGTTCCTGACAGCCAAGTGCTGGGTGCTGCCCACGAAGGTTTTCGCTACGCCCAAATCCGCCTCTCCCCAGCACGCTTGTCGCACTGCATGCGCTGGCACGGTGCGGCCACCCGCGCGCATGAAATCGCTGTCCAATACGCCACCACACGCCAAGCATTTGGCAAACTGCTGGTCGACCACGAAGGCGTTGGCTTCATGCTGGCCGATAACGAGATTGACCTGCAGCAATCGGCTTTGATGATTGACTGGTGTGCCGGTGTGCTGGACGGCGGTTCGCAAGCCACCACCGAGAGCTCGATGGCCAAAGTCGCGGTGTCTGATGCCTTGTTTCGCGTGGCCGACCGCTGCGTTCAGGTCATGGGCGGCAGCGGCGTTTTGCGCGACAGCATTGTTGAGCAAGTCTTCCGTGAAATCCGCGCTTTCCGCATTTACGATGGTCCCACCGAGGTTCACAAATGGTCGCTCGCCAAGAAAATCAAACGCGAGGCATTGTCAAAGGTGAACGCATGAGCAGCCCTGTTGATTCCGTCGACACCATTCCCGTTCGTGAGCAACACCGGATCGACGAGGCAGCGCTAACCCGCTGGATGGCACACAACGTCGCCGGTTTTGAAGGCCCGCTGCTGGTCGACCAGTTCAAAGGCGGGCAGTCGAATCCGACTTACCGGCTTCGAACACCAACGCGTTCATACGTGCTGCGTCGAAAACCACCGGGTGTTTTGCTCAAGGGCGCGCACGCCGTGGAGCGTGAGGCGAGGGTGATGTCGGCTCTTGGAACTGTCGACTTTCCGGTGCCTAAGATTCATGCCTTGTGCACAGATGACTCGGTCATTGGCAGTTGGTTTTTTGTGATGGACATGGTGAAAGGCCGCATTTTTTGGGATGCCAGTTTTGCTGACGTTCCGCAATCTGAACGTGCAGATTACATGGATGCTATGAATGCCACGCTGGCAAAGCTGCATTCCATTTCGCCTGAATCCATTGGGCTTTCAGATTATGGGCGCAGCGGTGGCTATGTTTCTAGGCAGATTTCACGTTGGTCGCAGCAGTATCTTGATGATGCGCTGGCTGGCCGACATCCTGCCATGGACAAATTGGTGGCATGGTTGCCGGCGCACATTCCAGAGGGTGACGAAACCGCCATCACGCATGGTGATTTTCGCGCTGACAACATGATTTTCCATCCGACAGAGCCGCGCGTCTTGGCGGTGCTCGACTGGGAGTTATCGACTCTTGGGCATCCATTGGCTGACTTTGCCTACAACGCCATGATGTTCCGAATGCCTCCTGATATTTTGGGCGGTATTCGAGGCATTGACTTGACGGCGCAGGGTTTGCAAGACGAAGCGGCTTATGTCGCTGCGTATTGCCGTCGAACCGGTCGCGACGGTATGCCTGACCTTGATTTTTATATCGCCTTCAACATGTTTCGCTTTGCAGCGATTCTTCACGGCATTCGTGGAAGGGTCAAACGCGGCACAGCGACAAGTGCTGATGCACATGCTATGGGAGAACGTTACATGCGCGTGGCGGATATTGCTTGGTCGCAGGTTGAGGCGATCAAGGTGCGTTCAGGTCAGTGAGGTTTTACGATCAGGTAGATTCTGATCAAGATGTAACTTAACATAATATACATCGTAGAAGATTATTAAGTCTTGATCGCCTGACTAAATTGATTGCGATTGAATCACCAGCGAGCGGATGGCTGTGCTGGCTTGATAGCGACCGGCTTGAGAAGCCTGATGGCGTCTGGCCGACTGGCGCGCTCGGCAAAATCAAGCGCAGACAAACCTTGTATGTTTTTCTGTGTGGCTTGAGCGCCTTGATCCAACAAGAGTTTCACGGCAGCACCCGTGCCGTACTGCGCCGCCATCATGAGCGGCGTGGTGCCGTTAGGCGATTCGGCGTCGACAAAGGCATTGTTGTCGAGCAACAAACGGATGATCTCGAGATGTCCGTTGGTCGCCGCGTAATGCAGCGGTGTCCAACCGGTTTTGTTGACGTCCGCATCTTTCGCAATGAGCTTTTTTGCCAAAGCCAATTGGCCGTTCAAGGCGGCGAACATGAGCGGGCTTTCGTCCTGCGCATTTAGAAAGTTAACGTCGATGCCGGGTGCCTCTAGCAAGGCATCTGCGGCATTCAAAGCCGAGTCAGCCAGCGCTAGGATCAAGCCGTGACGGAGCTGCGTGTCGATGGTGTTGGGGTCAAAGCCGCGCTGAATCAAGGCCGTGATGCCAAGGGCATTGTCACGTTGGATGGCTGTGAAAAAGTCATCGTAAGAACCTGCGATGGCTGTAGAAAATACAACAAAAACAAGGCTTATTAGCGATGTCTTAAAGTAAGTTATGAGGTGTATTGAGGCACATCTCTGCATGATTTAGACAGCCACGACGCCGGTGAACAAGCATTCAAAATTACGACTGGTGGCCTCGGCAACAGACTCGACGGACAAGCCGCGGACTTGGGCAATTTGCTGTGCGACCAAGGGCACATACGACGGGTTGTTGGTTTTTCCGCGGTGCGGCATGGGCGCCAAATAAGGGCTGTCGGTTTCGATCAGCATACGGTCCATGGGCACAAAAGCCGCAACCTCACGCAGATCGGCCGCGGTCTTGAAGGTCAAAATGCCCGAGAAAGAGATGTAGAAACCCAGATCAAGTGCCGCCCGAGCGACGGCCTGGCTTTCGGTGAAGCAGTGAAACACGCCGCCAGCGCTGCCTAAACTGGCATCTTCGCCCTCCTCCTTCAAGATGGCGAGAGTGTCGTCAGACGCATTGCGGGTGTGGATGATGAGCGGTTTGCCGGTTTGGCGCGCAGCGCGTATGTGCACCCGAAAACGCTCTCGCTGCCATTCCATGTCCGCAACTGTGCGCTCACCCAAGCGGAAATAGTCCAGCCCGGTTTCACCGATGCCAACGACTTTGGGACGCGCAGCCCGAAGCAACAGATCATCAAAGCATGGCTCTGTCACGCCCTCGTTGTCAGGATGCACACCGACGCTGCACCAGAAATTGTCGTACCTGACGGCCAAGGCGTGCACGTCGTCAAACTCTTCCAGCGTGGTGCAAATAACCAAAGCCCGGTCTACTTGAGCGGCAGCCATGGCTTCGCGAATTTGCGGCAGCTGGTCTTTGAGCTCTGGGTAAACGAGGTGGCAATGGGAGTCGGTGAACATGGTGTCGAGGTGTCAAAAAGGAAGAAAAATTCAGTGGCTCAACGGGTACTGGCTGGGAATTAGCGCGTCGTCAGCGCTTGCTTGGCCCGACTAACCAAGGCTTCGAGCATAAGTCCGGGGTTGTAGGGGTGTTCTACCGTTCGGGCGGTGACGCCTAACTCTTTGGACCAAGCCGCCAGCGCGAAAATACTCGCCGGACTGCCAAGACTTTGAGTTTCCGCCCCTGGTGAACGCGCCGGCAAAGGCAGATCAGTCATGCTGAAAAAGCGCGGTTGAGCACCGACTTTGACGGCCCAGACATCGTGACAAATCTTTTGCAGAGCATCTACCACCAGCGCGGGCGCCCAGCCGGTCAAGGCACTGACGTCACCGCTTGCCATGGCTTTGGGCAGCGCCTGCCAGTCGCGAGCTGCTTCATCAGGTGCGCCACCTTGTACCCAAGTCAGCGCATCAGCCGGTCGGCCGCCGGCAGCTGCGAGCAATACGCGCAAATCATCCAGCTTCGGGGGCAGCGGTTTAGCGCGTCCAGCTTTGGCGCTCTTGGGTGGTTTAACACCCTCCTCTTCATCGGCCTCAAGGTGATCGTCCATGGCGCTTTGAGACTGCAACCAAGCCAGACTTTCTTCAAACGCCGGCCATCGCATGGTGTGGCTTTGGCATCGGCTGCGAATGGTCGGCAGCAACTGCTGCGCCGACTCGGTGGCCAAGATAAATTTGACCTCACCGGGCGGCTCTTCAAGCGTTTTCAGCAAGGTGTTGGCGGTGATGCCATTCATGCGCTCGGCAGGGAACACCAGCACGACCTTGGTGTGGCCACGCGAACGGGTGAGTTGAGAGAAGGAGACCACATCACGGGCAGCATCGACCTTGATTTCTTTGCTGGGTTTGCGTTTTTTGTTGTCCAGATCTTCCTGGGTTTTCTGGTCAAGAGGCCAACCCAAGTTGAGCGACAGTGTTTCTGGAATCAGCATGCGCAAATCGGCATGGGTGTGCACGTCCACGGCGTGGCAACTGCTGCAGAGACCGCAAGCGCCTTGCGGGCTTGGCGCTTCACAAAGCCAGGCCCGCGCCAGTGCCAGCGCCAAGTCAAATTGGCCTAGACCCGAGGGGCCGCTCAATAGCCAAGCATGACCGCGTTGGCTCAGCAGGCTTTCAAGCTGGACTTGCAACCAAGGTGCGAGATGGCTGCGCTCGGCTGTGGTGTTGTCGCTCATACCAGCCAGCCTTTGGCCACAAAAACAGCGTGTACATCTTGCCAAACAGCTTGCTGAGTTTGTCCGCCGTTGATGCGTGCAAAGCGGCTTGGTTCACCGATCAAACGGCGGGCGTAGCCATCGGCAACGCGGCGGAAAAACTCAATAGGTTGCGACTCGAACTTGTCCGGTACTCGGGCACCGGCGAGACGTTTAGCCGCTTCTTCAGGGGCGAGGTCAAACCAGACGGTGAGTTCTGGCTGAATAAGCTTGGATGCGTCTGAACCTGCAGTGCCTTGCACCATGGTTTCAAGTTGCCTCAGCACCGTCTCGTCAAAACCACGACCGCCGCCTTGGTAAGCAAAAGTGGCGTCGGTGAAGCGGTCACACAAGACAACGTCACCCCGCGCCAGCGCCGGCAAGATCACGCAAGTCAAGTGATCGCGGCGCGCGGCAAACATCAGGAGCGCTTCGGTCAACGGGTCCATGGCGTCATTCAGTACCAGCGTGCGCAGCGTTTCGGCCAGCGGCGTGCCACCGGGTTCGCGGGTCAGCGTGACCGCCCTGCCCTGCGACTTGAAAGCTGCCGCTAGGGCGCCAATGTGGGTTGATTTGCCGGCACCGTCGATGCCTTCAAAGCTGATGAAAAGTCCAGGCGATTGTGCAGTTGTCAAGATTCAGCGCCCTCGAATGTATTTGTTGACGGCACGGTTGTGCTCATCCAGCGTTGCGCTGAACTGGCTGCTGCCATCACCGCGCGAGACAAAATAAAGCGCGTTTGTCTTGGCGGGCTGCACGGCGGCCATCAAAGAGGCGCGGCCGGGCATGGCTATCGGCGTCGGTGGCAAACCAGTGCGTGTGTAGGTGTTGTAGGGCGTGTCCCTGCGCAAGTCGCTGCGGCGCAGATTGCCGTCAAACTCAGCACCCATGCCGTAAATCACCGTCGGGTCGGTCTGCAGCAACATGGGGATGCGCAAACGATTGGTGAAGACCCCGCCGATGGTGGCTCGGTCTGAGGACTTGCCAGTTTCTTTTTCGATGATGCTAGCCAAAATCAACGCATCTTCAGGGCTTTTCAAGGGTGTGTCGGGCAGGCGCAGCGCCCATGCGGCTTCAAGCCGTTTGTCCATGGCCCGGGCGGCGCGCTGAAGAATGGCCAAGTCGCTGCTGCCTTTGGCGTAGGTGTAGGTGTCTGGGAAAAACCGGCCTTCGGGGTGAACGCCCGGCTTGCCTATTTTTGCCATGATGGCGTCCGGCGGCATGCCGCGCGTATCGGGCCTGAGATTTTCAGCTGTTTGCAGTGCTGCCATGACTTGGATGTAGTTCCAGCCTTCAGGCAAGGTGACACTTTTCAGGGCTTCTTCACCGCGCACCAGCATACGGAGCAGTTTGCGGGGCGTGGTGCCGGCGGTTATTTCGTAGCTGCCGGCGCGGATCAGACGCGAGTCACCTGATGCCCGAAACCACAGATAAAGCCAACTGGCTTGGGTCTTGGCACCGCTGGCCACGGTGGCTTCGGCCACTCCTTTGGCCGACGTGCCGGGCTCGATTTCGAGGTCCAGCACGGTGCTGCCCGGCTGCGCTTGCAGGGTCAAGGGTTCGTGTAGCCACCACATTGCCGCCCCGAAAAACAGCAATGCGCCAGTAGAAACCAGCGTCAACAGACTTGAAAAGACACGACGCACCAGTGGACCACCTTGAGCAAAGACATCATTAAAACCCAAGGGCTATGATAATTCAGGGATGCATACTTTCACCCCTTCAACGTCTACAGCAGCGCCGTCCGGACAGGTTGCACTCACGCACATGGGCGTGATCCGCGTCAGCGGCGCGGATGCCAACAGCTTTTTGCAAGGTCAGCTGACCCAAGATGTCGCCCAGCTCGGCATGTCTGAGGCGCGGCTGGC
>Ga0129318_10000099_pt1 | contig 9839 bp, 6 predicted proteins | sample CPB1_08_DNA_FD_94475 | JGI IMG/M metagenome (GOLD analysis project Ga0129318, IMG submission 94475) | Freshwater to marine salinity gradient microbial communities from Chesapeake Bay, USA - CPBay_Spr_0.1_0.8_DNA | ecosystem: Environmental > Aquatic > Marine > Coastal | place: USA: Chesapeake Bay...
CTATTTTTTATTTTATATCTAGCCTCTGTCCAAACAATATTTCCATTATTTGTACCAATTAACACCATTTCATTTGCACCAAATGTATGTTTATCCTCGTACAAAGTTATTTTAATGTCCAATGTACCAGTTTTAATATTACTCTTTCTTACTCTTACTGACTTTATCTCTTTCATATTATAATCCTCCTATTGAAAATCTTCCATTTGTAATTCTAACTGGTTCTCTTGGTGTATCTAAAATAACTGGTGATAATGAATAATCATTTTCAATATATGTTTGTCTTGTTTTATCAACTCTAGTTTTTTTATTAGGTGTATTAGGTGTTGCCAATTGTTGTGTAACTGATGTATTATTCATATCAGATGGTAGAACATATCTAAATTGATCTATATCACTATGTGTAGTAGGATATTTTAATATCATTCCTTCTTTAATATTAAGTGGATTATCAATATTATTTATAAAAAGAATAACATCAATATCACCAAGATATGAATCTAAATTAACAAAATCAAAATCATACATATTTGATAAAATCATATCTATTCGCATTTCATCATCAATAGTAACTTTATAATCATTTAATAAAATATTTGGATTATATGTAAAAGTAATTGTAAATAAGTCATAAAGATTGGTACTTAATCTAGTATCTTTTTTAATATCATTTAGTAAAGAATTTATATCCATTTTATTTATTTATTATTTTTATGATAATCCAAATGTTGGTAATTTACTAACAACTTCTTGTGCAGTTGCGGTAGTAGAATTTGCATCTGCTACAATTTGTTCACCTGACTTCCCTTCTTTTGTTGTTGATAATCCACTTAATCCACTAACACTTATATTGGCTATACCTGTTGTAGTTAGTCCTGCAGGTAGAACGGTTGAAACTGGTTTTAAATCCGATACACTTGGCATAGGTGGTGGTAAATTACTAGGCATTCCAAAGTTATTTGAGAAATTTGGTACTGATGGTGCTGTTGCAGTTTGTGCTGTTACTTGTGCCACCTGTGTTTGTGTCATAGGACCTATTTCTGTCTTTTGTAATGCTGCACTAGTTATATTTGATACTGGTTGTGAATTTGTAGTAGAAGGAGTTGCAGATACTATTGAACTTGCCGACGCACCTTCATTTGTCCCTGTTAATTTACCATCTTTTATAGATTCACCACCATTGGTAGAATTCGCATCTTTTATTCCTGCAGAAACTCTTATACTACCTGCATTAAATTTCGCCAATATTTCTTGTAAACCCCATGGTCTTGCATTTGTTAGTGTAAACTCTGCCATAATATTAGAAGGTAAATCATTAAAAGCTAATGTTGGACCAAATGTTAATTTAACATCAGATTCCATATACATGTCACCTGCACAAAATATTGGTCTTAGTGGATTACCAACCGTTATGTGCCATGGAGTTGATGGTGCACCACTAAGTGCTCTGGCTATACCTTCTATTTCAATTTTATACTTCTGTATTTGTTTAACTAACATTTCTTTTGCTGCATTTAAAACTTTATTAACTGCTTCATTACTACTATTTTTATCACCTTGTATAGATTGTGCATTTTTTGTAGGTGTTTTAGTATCGGCTACTTTATTTGCACTATCAATTATTGAATTCAAAACTGCTTTAATTTCAGTTTTTGCCTCATCTAATGCACCAGTTATCCATTTTATCATATCACTGATTATAGAAGTAGGATCATCTAACCATTTACGTATCGTTGTTTCAAATCCTTTACTTAAACCATAAGTATCACTATTTGATGTACCAAATCTCAATATTGTTGCTATTATATCTTGCCAAACTATAGTTGGATCTATGCCTGATATAAATTTTTGTTCCCACTCACAATTCATTTTAACAGATACCGTACATTTTAATCCACTTCCATGGTCACTAAATGAAATAGTTTTTCTTCTTTTTGCTTCTTTTATTAAGTTTGGATTACCTGACGGTAAAGGTGCTTCGAGTCCTTTTTCATCTAATATTCCTATTTTTTGTAATACCTTTCTTTGTAGTATTTCTGTAAATCCTGGTAAAGGAATTACATTACCTAACGCACTACCTACACTACCTGGTGCTAAACCACCACCAATTGTGAAATCTTTTCCTAATGAATTTAAAACATTTGTAAAATCCGCATCCGCATCATCCCATTTTTCACCAAATGAGATTTCTAGAAAATCCTCACCTTGTGGTTTCCAAGCGGCCAATATTGCCATAGCCCCTTGTGTCTTAGTCGATTTTCCGAAAATATTATCTCCTTGTGGTGAAAGAAATCTTCGAGCAATCATTAATCTATTATTTGGAAATACACCAACATCCTTTAAATATGCAAAGTCTGCAGGTCTTAGTGATGCCATTGTACTTGATAACTTTTCAATAATATTTAATAAACTTGTATCATAAATATCATTATTATGTAATGTATTTCGATTAACACCTTTATAATCTGTTTTTAGACCTAATCCACCACCATCATCTGTACCAGTCTTTCCTAAATTTCCATAAGGAGATATAACATTTTGTCCGGTGAATAGAGATTTAGTACCATAACTCATATTCATTGTTACATTACTACTCTTAGTATTTCCGATACCTTGTATTGGATATTTATCACTAGTACCTAAGTTATAATTATTAACATTTATATTACGACTTTGTCCACCATTAAAAGAAGACATACCTGTTGATTGTACTGCCGAACTTCTAACACCTATTAATCCAAGTGGGGATCCTCCTAAAATTGCCATAATTAATTAATATATTTTTAGTATATATTAATAGTTAATAGTCACGTATAATCTGAGATGAACTAAATTTAGATAAATTTGAAAAAACATCATCGATAACTTCTGGGTTTCTTCTAAATTCGTTGTAAAATATTAAAACATTGAAATTATTTTCTCCAAGTATTTTTTTAAGGTTTAATAGCTTTTCTATTGAGAATTCATTGTCAAAGTCTGGAATGTAGTAAATGTCTTTCTTTTTATCGATAGCTTGTTGTATTTTATTAAATATTATTATCTTCAAGTATGTTTTATCATCTCTAAAATCAACTTCTTCTTCGATCATAATTCGGTTAATATCTATGATATATTTATTCTTGATTGCATTAACCTTAACAAATTTATCAAACTTTTTTCTTGTCTTACAATACACGCAGAAAAACTCCATTCATTTACTATATTTTTATTTTTTATATATAATATCTAGTAAAGTCCCTTTATTTAAGAGATAGTGATTATCGGAAATAATAATTTAATATATACAAGATGGAAAAATATTCAGACAAATTTCTTAACCAATCAGGTAAATTAAAGAACGCCATAGTGGGTATGGAATTCGAATTTTATATGAAGGATTTATCATTCTATAAAACATTAGAACTTCTTAATCAAGAACTTAGTCCCGTAAAAGTATGGGGTTTTAGAGAATATCATTCTGATTTTATACCAGATGATAAAAATTTTAAAATAGAACCCGATTTATCAGGTGGTTCAAATATGATAGAATTAGTAACAGGACCATTAGATTATTATGATGCAAAATATTATTTAATTAAAATAATTAAATTTATTCAAACTTATGGTTACACTAATGAGAAGTGTTCTGTTCACTTTAATCTTTCATTTAACGGTGATAAAAACTTAAATGACCTAAATGTATTAAAACTTATATTAAATACCGATGAAGATGAGATATACAGATATTATCCTTCGAGAAAAGACAATGTTTATGCAAAAACTATTAAAAAGATTATACCATATAAAGAATATGACTTTTTTAATATTCCTATCTCAGTAGTTAAAAACAATTTAAGATTACCAAATGATAAGTATTATGGTATAAATTTCTTACATATTAATGGTGATAAAGAAACTCAAAGGTTAGAATTTAGATATATTGGTGGTAAAGACTATGAAAAAAATTTAGGACAACTAATTTATTTTATGGAAAGATTTATTATTAACACATATGAATCAATTGATGTTAATTTCAATTCAGAAGATGTTGGTAAGTTAGAAGAATTTTTAGAAGAAAATATATCAAATTACAAAAATTTAGCAAAGTATGATAATTTTATTGTTGATTTTCCAACTATACAATTACAAATAGATCAAAATAGTGATTATGATATAGTATCTACTTACTATGATAAGATATACAGTAGAATATTTTCTTTGGTTGAATCTACTCAAGATTTAAAAGAATGTATAATAAATTATGTTATTGATAAACAAACCATTGAAATTGTTGATGCTACTTTTAAAACATCTTCTACAATTAAGAATTATGACTTAATAAACTGTATAGTTGAAGGAATATTTGAAGATTGTTTCTTTAGTGGTAGTGAAATAAGAAATTCACAAATTTCAAAATCAAAAGTATATCATTCAGATGTAGATAATTCTAAAGTTTTAAACAGTAAAGTAGAAGGAAGTCAATTGAATAACTGTTATTTTATGAATGGTTATTTAAATGGTGATATGTCTGGTGGTGTATTTAGATCTGGTCAATTAGGACCTTATGCAACAATGGATGCAGATGTTAAAGTAGTAAGTGATAATGAGAATTTCTTTGATACATCATTTGAAGAAGAACCAAAAGGTGATGTTAAAGACGTTAAAGGATATGGTAAAAAATAAAATTTTAATTTCAAAATACCCAAAAATAAAAAATAAAATTTAATATATAGTTTATGAGAAAAATAATAAAATTTGAGAATTGGAACTCTATTAATGAAGAAGCTTCTCCTAGACTACCTAAGTCAGAGGAATACTGGTTAAAAAAAGGTAAAGAAGGTAAAAATGTTGCCTTGTACACTCATGATGATATGGATGGTATATTCTCCGCAATTGAAGTAAAAAAATACTTAATTAATGCAGGATTTACTATTGTAAAATATGGTATACTTAATTACTCAGAAGGTTGGAAATATACAACTTTGGATCCAAAACTTATAAATGTCGTATTGGATTTTGCTAATATGCCTGGAGATGAGAGAGATGATATGATTGATTATTATTTAGATCATCATGGAATATTCACACCAGAAGAATTAGAAAAATACAAATCTTCACCAGTTCAAAAAAAGAAAACAGGTTCTGCTTATGAAGCAATCTGTCAATCTTTAAATGTACCACAAGATTCATTAACATTAGATGTTATTGATATGATTGATTCTGCTAAATATCAAGATTATGGTATTTCTTGGGATAGATTATTGGATTTTAATTTATCGGATATTAAAAAATCGGATAAGAAAAGACTTGAGTTTGGTGCTGCTTTTAATCAATTTATAAAAAGATCTGATAGTAAAACAATAATTTCTGTTATTGAGAACTGTCCAGATGCATCTATATTCGGAATTTATAATGTAATGAAAAAAGTTTATCCTCAACATAATGTAACTATGGGTGGACCAATGAAAGGTCAACCTAAAGATTTTCAAAAAGATTCTGAATGGAGACTAGGTGAAATGCAAAAAAGAACTAGAGGATTTAATGTTAAAAAATCAACATTTAAAACTCAAGGTGAATTTGTACAAAAATTTAAAAGAGGTGAGCTTATTAGAGTTGATGGATATCAAAAAATTGGTGATTTAGTTTTCGTACCGACTGGTACTTGGGCAAACGCATTAAGAGCAAGAACTATTGTTGAAAGAGATATTAATGCAGGTAATTTAGATTCAGAACCTAAATTCATACTTCTACAATATGGTGGTACATTACAAGTTTGTTCTTATAAAAAAATGGAAGAAATGAAAGATGAATTACCAGTATTAAAAAATGGTAAAGTCGTTGATGATTTGGGTAAATATATGACTGAGTTATTAGGAAACTTTCAAAAACACTTAGGTTATTATTCTGCTGATACTAGTATTGGTGAAGATGAAATTACGGTTTCTGGTGGACACGGTGGTATTGGTTCTATATCTAATGTATTTGGTGAATGTAAGGTTGAACCTTATGTTGGTCAAAGATATGTTGATATGTTTAAAAATAAAATAATTTCAGATTTATCAGGTGTTCCATTCAATTTAAATTTAAAATGTAGTGAACCAGTTGAATTTAATCCAAAAGAACCTGAAATGGATAATAAAGTTATAGGTATAGAAGATGTTACTAAGTTAGATAAACAAGGTAATGTTATAAAAAATGAAAATTTTGAATATAATTTGATTAACAAAGATGGTCTAACAAGTGTTGTTTCAAAAGAGGATTTTGTAAATGCTGGTGTAATGAAAGCAATGGATCCTGAACATGTTACTATAGATGCAGAGAATAAAAGAATAATTGCAAAATTTGAAAATTTCAAATCAAAAAAATAATAATAATTATGAAATACTTAAAAGTATATGAAAATTTTATGGATTCTAACATTATGGCTGACGAAGAAGCAGATATGATGAAAAATGATGAAATATATTCTAATGAAGAAAGTGAAGGTATAGAAGAGTCAGAATTTGGTGCCGAAGAAATAATGGCTAGATGGGCAGAAGCTTTTGCTGATAAAGAACCAACTACACAAGATAAATATGATTTTTATCATGAATTAAGAAATGAAGGATTTGATGGTTTTTTAATCTTTGATACACTTGGTTCAAAAATGGATAAAGAGGAAGATGAATATAGTTTTGATGAAGTTCAAAATGAAAGTGAATGTTGTAAAGAGTGCAATTGTACTCCTTGTGAATGTTCTAATGAAGAAGAGTCTAATGAAGAAGAGGTAGAAGAGTCAAAAGAATAATTAATTAATTAATTAGTAATATACAAAATAAAATAAAATAAGTAAAATGAGTATAACTAGAATAGGTTCATATAGTCAGATAAAGGGTAGTAGTTACAAATTACCTTGTTTATTAGCCACAACAACTAATATAAATTTTTCAGCACCACCAACAACAGTTGATGGTGTTGCTACATCAACAAATGATAGAATTTTAGTTTGGAGACAAACTGCTACTTTTGAAAATGGTGTATATATTGTCGGTGTTGGTTCTTGGACAAGAGCAATTGATTTCTCAATTTCAGAAGATGTTTTTAATGGAATTCAAATTTATGTTAGTGCAGGAACTTCAAATCAGGGACCATATTACTTATCAACAAATAATCCTATAAGATTAGATACAACCGGATTAACCTTCATTAAAAGTATAACTACTGGAACATCAGGTAGTGCAGGTTCTTCAGGTAGTGCAGGAACAAGTGGTTCATCAGGATCATCAGGTAGTGTCGGAACATCAGGTTCATCAGGAAGTGCAGGAACAAGTGGATCTTCAGGAACAAGTGGATCATCAGGAACAAGTGGATCATCAGGAACCTCAGGTTCAAGTGGATCTTCAGGAACGTCAGGTTCTTCAGGAACATCAGGAAGTGCAGGGTCTTCAGGAACATCAGGTTCTTCAGGATCTTCAGGGACAAGTGGTTCATCAGGAACATCAGGTTCTAGTGGAACATCCGGAAGTACTGGTTCATCCGGAAGTGCAGGAACAAGTGGATCAAGTGGAACCTCAGGATCAAGTGGAACATCAGGATCAAGTGGAACATCCGGAAGTGCTGGATCATCAGGATCAAGTGGAACATCCGGATCAAGTGGAACATCAGGAACTAGAGGAACATCCGGTAGTACAGGATCTTCAGGAAGTTCAGGAACATCAGGATCTTCAGGTAGTGCAGGAACAAGTGGATCTTCAGGAACATCCGGAACTACAGGAACAAGCGGATATTCAGGAACATCAGGATCAAGTGGATCTTCAGGATCAAGTGGATCTGTAGGAACATCAGGATCAAGTGGAACATCAGGAAGTTCAGGAACAAGTGGGACATCAGGAACTACAGGAACAAGCGGAACATCAGGAACTAGAGGAACATCAGGATCAAGTGGATCTGCGGGTAGTGCTGGAACTTCAGGTTCTTCAGGAAGTGCAGGAACATCAGGATTAAATGGTTCATCAGGAACATCAGGTTCATCAGGAACATCAGGTTCATCAGGAAGTGCAGGAACATCAGGATCAAGTGGTTCATCAGGAACATCAGGATTGGCAGGATTAAATGGTTCATCCGGATCAAGTGGGACATCAGGTTCTTCAGGAAGTGCAGGAACATCAGGTTCATCAGGTTCATCAGGAACATCAGGTTTGACAGGATCAAGTGGAACATCAGGATCAAGTGGAACATCAGGATCATCAGGATCAAGTGGAAGTACAGGAACATCAGGTTCTTCAGGAAGTGCAGGAACATCAGGTTCTTCAGGAAGTGCAGGAACATCAGGTTCTTCAGGAAGTGCAGGAACATCAGGAACATCAGGAACATCAGGATCAAGTGGAACATCAGGTTCATCAGGAACATCAGGTTCGACAGGTTCATCAGGAAGTGCAGGTACTTCCGGATTAAATGGTGATAAATATAGAACAACATCAACAACCTCATTTACTTTAGGAAATGCAGGAACTATAACAGTTGGAACTGGATTAGGATATTCAGTTGCACAATCAATTATTATAGTTTATGACACTACACACTTTCAAGAGTGTGAAGTAATAACATATACAACAGGAACGGGTGCATTAACATTTGCTGCACCTACAAGAACTGTTGGATCAGGAACTTATATATCTTGGACTGTCAATTTAGATGGTGCTTCTGGTGGAAATGGATCATCAGGATCAAGTGGAAGTACTGGATCTTCAGGAAGTGCAGGGACATCAGGGTCTTCGGGTACATCAGGAAGTGCAGGAACATCAGGGTTACAAGGTAATAATGCAGGATCTAGATATAATTTTAGTACTATTATAACCGATACAGATCCAGGTACTGGAACATTCGGATTTAATAACGCATTAGTTGCATCAACAACTATACTTTATATAGATGTATTAGATAAAGGATCAGTTGATATAACAACATACATAGACTCATGGGATGATTCAACTTCTCCGATGAAAGGATATATTGCTATAGATTCAAATTCTAATGCAGATACATCATACGCAATATTCCAACTTAATTCGATAACAACTGCAACAGGATATAGAAAATTAAATGTTACATATTTATCTGGTTTAGGACCTTCTAACTTAGAAGAATGTGTTATTAGATTCAATAGAACTGGTAATTTAGGTGCTGGTGGAAGTGCAGGATCTAGTGGAAGTGCAGGGACATCAGGTTTAAATGGATCAAGTGGTACAAGTGGATCAGCAGGAACATCAGGTTCAAGTGGATCAGCAGGAACATCAGGGTTAACAGGTTCTTCAGGAACATCAGGTTCTTCAGGAACATCAGGTTCTTCAGGAACATCAGGAATAAATGGTAATAATGGATCAAGTGGAACATCAGGATTGGCCGGTTCTTCAGGAACATCAGGTTCTTCAGGAACATCCGGATCAAGTGGATCAGCAGGAACATCCGGATCAAGTGGAAGTGCCGGAACATCAGGATCAAGTGGAAGTTCAGGAACATCAGGGTTAACAGGTTCTTCAGGAAGTTCAGGAACATCAGGGTTAACAGGTTCTTCAGGAACATCAGGATCAAGTGGAAGTGCCGGAACATCAGGAACATCAGGAACATCAGGATTACAAGGTAATAATGCAGGATCTAGATATAATTTTAGTACTACTATAACCGACACCGATCCAGGCACTGGAACATTCGGATTTAATAATGCATTAGTTGCATCAACAACTATACTTTATATAGATGTATTAGATAAAGGATCAGTTGATATAACAACATACATAAACTCATGGGATGATTCAACTTCTCCGATGAAAGGATATATTGCTATAGATTCAAATTCTAATGCAGATACATCATACGCAATA